>Ga0272443_10000040_pt1 | contig 262315 bp, 242 predicted proteins | sample SSMAcet12_FD_193581 | JGI IMG/M metagenome (GOLD analysis project Ga0272443, IMG submission 193581) | Marine sediment archaeal communities from Little Sippewissett salt marsh, Falmouth, MA, United States - SSM-Acet-12 | ecosystem: Environmental > Aquatic > Marine > Wetlands > Sediment ... | reverse complement strand
TCACGGCGACGACCATTTCTCCGCCGGGCATGGGGAGCACATTCTCGGGGCAGACGACGGTGCGTTCCCCGGTCTGACCGCATTCGAACAGAGAATCATTGTAGATGGGGTTTTCCGCATCCTCCGTGAGGTAAACCGTACCGCCCAAGAAGTACATCATATCCACCCAGTTGCTGAACAGGCCGCAGCTAATGCCTTCAATGCTGTAAACATAGTCCAGCGCATCGTCGGGGGTGAAGAGATTCACGAGGTCCCGCATGTCGGCACCGGGGACGCCCATCTGCAGCAACTGGCGACCGGTCACGATGCGCCCGGCCAGACTGGGATCGCGGCTGAGTTGTTCGAGATAATCGGCCGCTCTGGGTGCGGGTGTTACGGTTACGGTCGCGGTGGGGGTGTTTGTTTCCACAACGACCGGGACAGCTTCTGAACCCTCGCCAAGGATGCCGCGCAAGCCGAAGTAGAGAGCGACCAGCAGGCCCAGACCGCCGACGATGATGGCGATAAGGCGATTTCGTCGAATCTCAAGGCCCGATGGGCGAAGCGTGGAGAGACCTCTTGGTAGATCTGACTTGAGAAAGCGGTCGATCCTCCCAATATCATCCTCTAATATCTTCGCCTCATCGTAGCTCTCGAAATCCTCGTCGATTGACTCATCAAGTTGTTCGTCGGCCTCTTCCCCTTCGTCATCACCGGGTGACCATTCTTCCAGTTCATAATCCTCATCGGTGTTGTAGTAGTGGTCAAACTCACTATAGTCAGGGAATTCCTGTTCTTTGTGGGGGCCATTTTCTTCAGTGATTTCTTCGCTCGATGATTCCTCTTTACTCTCTTCGACTTCTTCATCGCCGGGCGACCATTCTTCCGCTTCATAATCCTCGTCGGTATTGTAATAGTCGTTAAACTCACTCACGTCACGGTTTTCTTGTTCGTTGTACGGACCGTATTCTTCAGCAATCTCCTCGCTTGCCGTTTCGTCTGCAATCCCTTCCTTTGCCGCTTCTACGCCTTGCCGCAATTCGGTAAGCGGGAGCCGGCCTTCCTCTTTGGGAGTCGGTGTTGTCCGTGAGGTTTTCGTTTTCCCGATGCCGGGCGTCTGATGTGGTGCGTCCGAAAACGTTGTCCGGGCGGGGCCGTCACTGCGTCCGCCGATGACAAGGATGGATTCGCCGCCGTCAGGATTGTCGGCGGTGCGCTGCTGATGCCGCTTACGGATGGCAGCATCGATCGATTTCCCTGCAGCGTCGGTGGGTTTCCAGTTGGTGTGTGCGCCGTGTTTGGCGTCAAACCCGCCACCTTTTAATGCATCTACGACGGGTTTGGCTTCATCCGCACTCAGCTTGCGACCGGTGGTCCGATCGCGGATCTTCCACAGGTCGAGGTCACCGGTGACGGCTTTCTTGGTATCGCCGCATAGTCCGGTATCGATGATGAGTCCGTCCTCCAGCTTGATCTGCCCGGCTTCCTCGAGTTTCTTCATCTTCGGGTTGAACGTGTCATACGCTTCCAGCCGCTGGTTGTATCGTTTCTGGACCTTCGCCCACGTAGCGTCATCCATACCAGCCGGCCGGACGGGTTTCTTGGGTTTGAAGTGACCGACCAGGCCGATGTGGTCTTTGGACGCGCCGAGATGGACATCAAGCGCATTGATGGTTTTCTGCTTAATCGCTTCTGGTTTACGGGGATGTCCCATCCCCTGCCAGCGCATCGACTCGAGATTGGCAGGGCGGATTTCGATGACGACGTTGAATTTGTCGGCCACGAAGCGTGCGTGCCGGGTCCCGTCCTTGAGCATGCCGAAATCCCAGGGGTCGACGGCCGTCCCGACTTCAACATTGTTCGGATCAACACCTTTCTCCAGCTTTGTACGATCGATTTTCCCGGTTCGTTCCAATCTGGTGGGTTTGGCTACACGCTTGGCAGTTTTGATGCGCTTGAGGTTAATCATGATTCCGGCAGCCTCGCCGGCCGCGTTCGCAGCGATATCGATGGCAGCCAGGATGCGGTCGCTGAGCGTCACACGCTTGCCAAAGATGTCCTCCCCGCTGAAGAGGGTGTAAACCTGTGCGGCAGAGGTCATATTCGTGAGGAGTGCGTAGAAGCCATAGACAATGTTCAAGACCTGCTCCCAGATGGCCTCTTCGGATTTTTCCCGTGCCGTACGTTGACGCTGCAAGAGGGTGTCATGGATGACGCGTTCATCCACTTCCCGCTTGGTTCTTATCAAGTTTGCCATGTAGGTGGCACCGGCGACGCGTTCGCCAGGCCATAGTTTTTCATTCTCGAGTTGTTGGCGCCCCCTGGCGATTAATCGAAGCTTTTTCTCCGCCAGCGCGACCATATCTCTTGATACTTTATCCCTCCTGCCCTTGAGCTGTTCAAGCACCGTCTTCCAGAACGCTTCCGCCATGTCGAAGAAGCGGCGCAATTCAACGAACGCAAGGGTGTACCAGGATTCGTATACATTGGCGCTTGCGGTTTCTCCATCGTAGGAAATGGTGACTTCCTCGCCGTCCTCGGTGTCCATGCCGTCCATGCCGCCGGTGGTGAATTCGAAGCCGACGAGGCTCACCTTCCCGCCGCCAACCGCACCTCCCTCAAGGGTGATGGGGTTGGATTTGTACTCGGGATCGCCGCGAGTGTTGCCGGTCCACGCAATCTCGAGTTCTTCCGAATCATCTTCTGTTTCAATGGTGATGGTGATGGTCTCCGGCGGGTCTTCATCCTCGTCACGCGGGATGGTTACTTCGACCCGGAAGGGGTAATCATCCGGGAAGCGTTCGATAGGGGATCCACTCAGGGTACGAATCCGGACGGTGGTCATGTCAGCCTCCCTTCAAACAGGGTCTGTAACGTTTTTCTTCCCTTGAGGTCTCGATAAGGACAACCTTTCATACCAGCCCGCAGCGTAAGGGTTTCATCCCCGGGGTCGATCCAGAGCAAGCGGTTCTGCTCGAGCCAGGGTTCCAGATCGAAATCGCAATCCTCGATCAGCAGCGGGTGGGAGTCCCATCCGGGTGATTGTCCCCGCTGGATGTCCCAGCCGAATTGCCCCCATTCATCGACAACCGGTCGTTCGGCTTGCGGAGGGTAGCCAAAGTAGGTGATGACGTACCCTTGATGGTCGCCGATGGCTACGGAAGCAAGTACAGCAGTGGTGTCCGGCTCCGCGAGCAGCCTCGGGATGACATAGGGGGCTCCTGGTCCTGGCCGCACGAGATGCGACGTGAATTCGATGGAGGATGCAAGATGAATAGCACCATTCAGTGCGAAGACGGTAGGAGGGAAATTCTGGGGCATGCGAACGGGGTCCTCAACATCCCACCAGAGACCATCAAGGCCCAGGGTGTCGATGGAGAGGTGAAGTTCAATTCCAGTAAATGGACATCGAGAGACCGGAACGATGGGCGTTTCAATGCGGTAGCGATCGCGGGTTGACAGGAGATGGGCTGTGATGACATCTTCCATCTCAAGTCTTGTATTGCTCTCGCCTTCCATTTCGATGGACGATCGGATGTCAAGGAGATGATGCTTGTGCTCGAGATACTCGTTAAGGATTGTTTGACGTCGTTCGCGAGAATAGGGAAGGGTGGGGGTAGCATACATGGCGAATCCTCTCTGCAAGTCGTCCGGCTTCTGTGGGCTCTACACGTGCCGACCTTCCTGGGGCGGCAGGATACCAGGGAGCGATGCAGGAGCAGTGATCGCTTATTTGTAGGGATGGTGATGAAGGTCCTTTGGCGAAGGGATGGCGCTTGCCTCGAGGGGCGACATCCCTTATAGGTCTGATTGTAGAGGAAGGAGGGAGCGTTTTCAACTTTCCTCAAGGGTCTTTCGTCTTTCGTTTTCGTCCCATCACCCATCGAAAGTGGCTTGCAGCAGGTCTGTTTAGCCTGAGATACGATTTTTTGTTAACAGCTGAACGAGGAACCTGATACCATGATGGTAGGACAGCTCCATGGATGTAGAGGACCTAGCTCATGGAAAAAAGGAAATGGCCTATGAGTGTGTGGATGATCCTTCTGGTTTCACTTCTTTTCCTGGCGGCCTTGTGGCTGCCGAGAGTCTCTGTTGGGGAGAGTAAACTGGACGTGCCTGATGACAGCGAACGCTTTCCGACCGTGTCTGGTTCCAACCTCGACAGGGAAGAGCTTGAATTTCCGCGTGATTTCGCAGGTGACTTGAACCTGGTAATTGTCCCCTTCGAACAGCGTCAGCAGCTGGATGTGAACACCTGGATCCCGCTTGCGCGAGAGTTGGAAGCAACGTATGAAGGTTTTGTGTATTACGAAACGCCGACCATCTACCAGCTACCCGCGCTATCACGCACGTTCATCAACGAGGGTATGCGCGCCGGCATCCCCGATCAGACATCCCGGGAACGGACCGTGACGCTCTATCTTGATAAGGATGCCTTCAAGCAATCGCTGGGGATCGATTCGGAAGAGATAATCCACATATTCTTGTGTGATGCAGAGGGTGTGATTATCTGGCGCACAATGGGTGTGTATTCTGAAGCGAATGCTGCTGGTTTACTCCAGGCGGTTGAGGAAAACCTCAATCCTGCCTCATGATCTCTTGAAGAAGAACCGGGTAACCACAGCGACCTCCCAAGGGCGTTCTCCACGCCTCTCCTGAAGACACTTCACATGACTTTCTTCAACGTTTAAGCCCATGGAATCGAGAATGGTGTTGAGATTGTCAGACTCGGACAGTGATTGCTGAAGACTCCCTCTCTCACGCGCGTCCCCATGCAGAAAACGAGGTAGCCTACTGTCAAGGTATACCTTCGCCATATGAACCGTCCCCAGTTCTCTTTCATGGCATTGTCACCGGCGGCTTTTCCGTGATGGTTGCGGACCGTGAAAGATGGGTTCAGATCGAAGGGCCATCGAGAGGGATCCTTTGACTCGGGCTAGGGCTTGATTCCAGAATCGGATTTGGAAACAACCTGCTTTCGATGGAGAGATCCATCGACGTAGGCCGAAGAGGAAGGTTGATCAGCAGTGGGAGCTGGGAGCGCGGTCCAGGACTGGTGGGAAATCATTGCCCCCTCCATGCCTCTCAACAGGATAGAAGCCCGTGTCATAAACGTCCGCTGTACGTTCAAGAGCGATTTTTGTAGGGTTGTTCACAAGCATGAGAAGAGTCTAGCGGGGAGTCCTTTGGTTGGATCTGATAACGATTCGGCGCTACGCAGCAGAGCGATGCGTAGCGTTCTATCACGGCGGTATATCGCTCCAGCGTTCTCATGCTGATAGAAAGGATGCCGAAGTTAGACTCGCTCGTTATCTGGCTGCGGTTCATCATGATGTAGGGGGTTGCAAGGTTCTCCTACCGGGGATGCAGCTCCCACATCCGGGCGAGTTCATCGTCCTCGCAGCGAATATCTGTCTGTGTTTGCGCTTTCCCATCTTTCAGCAATCGCACGCCTTCTCCTTGTACGACCTTCCCGATATCCGCATATGGAATATCAAGTGTCCTGAGCCGGCGGGCCGCTTCCTCAACGTGCGTTGCCGGGATCGTAACAGCGAGGGTGCCGGAGGAGATCATGCGAAGTGGATCGAAGTCAAATGCCTTCGCGAAACGTTCGACGATGGCGGGGATAGGCATGCGTTCCTGCGCAACTTCGATACCCACATTCGAGAGCAACGCGATTTCCAACAATGTCTCCATCAATCCTCCTCGCGTGACATCATGCATGGCTGTCGCACCAACGTCCGCGAGCGCAAGCGCTTCCTTGATGACGCTGACGTCACTCATAATCGCGATGCCAGCCGCGAGATCCTTGTTGTCGAGACCGAGTTTCAGGGCGACATCACGAAAATCCTCGGCGAGGATGGCGGTGCCCTCCAGCGCGACGCCTTTGGTGACAAAAACATGGTCGCCGACCTGCGCGCCCCCGGTTTTAACGGGGATGCGACCCGCTGCTGTCCCCATCGCTGTCACAGCCACCAACGGGCGCGAGAGACCTGCGGAGTAGCCGGAGTGCCCGCCAATAATGGAAACCCCGATTTCATCCGCCGCTCGCCGCACATCGCGCATGATGTCCTCAAGCAGGTCAACGTCCTCCACGCCAGGAACCAGCACCAGAAGTTGGATCCAGCGTGGCGGGATGCCTGCTGTGGCAATGTCATTGCAGGCAACGTGGACGGCAAGCCATCCGATGTTTCCGATGGCGCCCACGATAGGGTCGACATGGGAAATGAGAATGTCACCTCCGACGCGCGTCATGGCGACATCCTCGCCGAAAGCCGCCCCGAGGATAATGTCTGGGTCGCTGCTTTGCACAAAGGGGAAAACACGCTTCTGTAGAACGTCCAGGGAAAACTTGGACATGGCCGACTCCTTGATGAATGCTGCAGATGATGTGGGAAGCATACTGTCCTGGCCAAGAAAGGTACGACCCGCCTTCCACTGCTATCGGGCTTGTATGAAAGATCCAGCTGCAGCAAGATGTATGCTTTTCAGGTTCTTTCCTATTATGCCATCATGACAGCGTTTCATCATGATCAGAAGCGCCTTGAGGACGAATGGCTCAAGAAAGAGAGAGGAATGCCTATTGTTGGTTGGATAGCGAAAGGAGTTGTGGAGGAAAGGAGACTCCGATGTTGATTCTCCGTTAGAATAGAGGAAAGGAGAAAACACATGCTGCGTATCGGAACACCAGAACTGTTGATTATCCTGGTGATCGTTCTCCTCGTCTTTGGCGTCGGCCGTATCAGTCGTGTAGCCGGCGAACTGGGGGCTGGAATCCGTGAGTTCCGAAAAGGACTCCGGGGTGAGGACGACGATCAGGATCTTCATGGATCGTAGGATTCTCCAGTACCATCCTATGCTTGACTTGCTTACCATGGGGAATGCATGAGTCTCTTTGGCATCGGACCGCTTGAACTGGTCTTCATCCTGCTCCTCGTCATCATCTTGATTGGACCGAATGACCTCCGCCGTGCAGCTCGCGGGGCAGGTCGAGCTTTAAACCAGCTTTACCGTTCAGAGGCATGGCGAGCACTCACCCAGCTGTCCCGGTCATTACGTGATCTGCCCGGCACCCTCGCTCGGGAAGCGGAATTGGACGAGCTACATGAGCTCCGTTCCTCGACCGACGAGGTAAGCCGATCGTTACGGGACGAGCTGAATGGCGTGCATGATGATTTGCGAGTGCTGGACGAATCCAATCCCGCCGGCGAGAAGGATCAACCATGAGCAGACGCAAACCCTCCCTGCCTGGTGGGACTGATCCCCAGACTTCCAAACAGCCCCGCATGAGTCTTATGCGTTGGATCAGGCGCCGCTTTCGCCGTACAGAAACCCCTGCCTCGACGATCTATGATGCTCTCCGTCACGAAGAAAAGGACCCACCGCTTTCGGAAACCATAGCCAAGACATTTGAGAATCCATCTCTGCTCCTCGAGCATATCGAAGCTTTACGAGCCCACTTACTGCGTTCACTGGCAGCCCTGGTGGTCGGCGTCTTTGTGGCCACTTTTGCCGCTCCCACACTTCTCGACTGGCTTTCCGAGCCCATCGGTGGCAGGCAGGCATTACAGGCCATTGAAGTGACCGAATCGATTGGTGTCTTCATGCGCATCTCGTTGATGGCAGGATTCACGTTGTCATTTCCCTACATTGCTGCAGAGTTCTATGCCTTCCTTCATCCCGGATTAAGGCGGAATGAGCGGCGTATGATCATTGCTGTGATCCCGGCTGCGTTATTCTTATTCCTTGCGGGGTTGGCTTTCGCCTATCTCCTCATGTTGCCGACCGCGTTGCGCTTCCTCCTCACCTTTCTCAATATTCCAACCAATGTAAGGCCGGCCAGCTATATCCGATTTGTGACTGGTGTGATGTTCTGGATGGGAGTGGCCTTTCAGTTTCCGCTGATCATCTACGTGCTGGCACGATTGGGCATCCTGCGTGCAAACCTCTTGCGGAAGGGATGGCGCTTTGCGATTGTTGGCATTGCTGTGCTTGCGGCGGCTGTGACACCCACGATTGACCCCGTCAACATGGCCCTGGTCATGGGGCCGATGATCCTTCTGTATTTCCTCGGGATTGGCCTTGCGTCACTTGCGGAACGACAGTCCGCCCGCCCAACACGGGAAGCGTAGGCCGCATCGAAATCGAGTCTCATTGGTTATAATGAATGAAGGAGAGCGATGAAGAGTCGGTCTCAACCAACGACAAGTAAGCAAAAGCACGATGCATGGAGCAGCTCAGGGAGGTTTGAATGGCTGGTTTGCGAATAGTAACCGACAGTACGTGTGATCTTCCCCAACACATCGTGGATGAACTGGGGATCAGGGTGGTTCCCCTCTATATCAATATCGGCAAAACCGGTTACCTTGATGGGGTAGATATCTCGCGAGAGGAGTTCTACATGCGACTTCCCGAACTCCTCCCTCCTCCGAAAACAGCAACACCGGGTAAAGAGATGTTCCGTAAGGTCTATGAAGAATTGATCGCAGAAGGCGCAGACGAGATCCTTTCCATTCATATCTCTGAGAGCTTGAGCGCCACGGTCAACGTTGCCAAAAAGGCTGCTGAAGAAATCCGCAATGTTCGTGTGCATGTCCTCGATTCACAATCACTCAGTCTTGGTACGGGATTCCTGGTTGAGATGGCTGCCCGTGCAGCCACGATGGGGAAGCGATTAAAGGACATCATGGATGATCTCAAAGACCAAATGGCTCGCTCGCATGTCTTTGCGGCGATCGACACGCTTGAATACCTCCGCCGCGGTGGTCGGATGAACAGTGTGATCGCTGGCATCGGAACGCTCATACAGATGAAACCCATTCTCAAGATGAACAAAGGGGTCCCAACCTCTGAACGGGTCCGAACCAGCAACGGCGCGTACAAGCGACTGTTGGAACTGCTGCGGGAGAAGATGCCGTTGGAACGCATTGCGCTTGTTCATACACACGCGGATGAGAAAGCGCGTGAACTGCTCGCTCAGGTCAAGGAACATCTCCCCGAGGGACCGATCCCCAGTGTCGACATCACGCCGGTTCTGGGAACGCATCTGGGACCCGGCGCGATTGGCTTTGCGTGTGTATCAGCGAGGTCGCAAGAGCGCATCTGACCCGGGGAGCAAGCTGTCTCTGTCCCCGGCGTTACGGCCAGAGAATGTGAATATCAGAGATCACGAGTTGAGGAGTGGTGTTCAACCGCTCCTCTTCTTCGTTACCGACAGAAAGTGCATACAGGTCATTGTCCTCGTTCGTCATGAGAAGCCAGGCAGAATCGGGACTCCAGAAGATTCGCTGGATCCCCGTGATGTCAGGCATGACGCTTTCCTGATCAATCAGCGAGAACAACAACACCTGCCCGTCTTCCCGTGAAAGGGTAGCGACCCAGTTGCCATCTGGGGAGAACGAACTTTCTCCAGGCATTGAAAGGTGTCCAAGGAGATCACAGGTTTTCGTATAGAAGGCTGTTGATTCCTCCATGCCCACAGAGGCTGCCTGCAGCGTTGATGACCAGTCGAGAGAATAAGCAACGCTGTCGGGCAGCGCAATGTGACAAGAAGCTGTCCCATCCAGGGGCACGAAGAAGAGACCGAGCGATTCGGGGTAGCCCTCAGCATCTTCCAGCACCGATAAGACGGCAACTTGATGGTCCTCCGGGAGGGGTAGGAGGGCGTAGAGCGGTCCTTCCAGAAGGAGTGATGTTCTCCCCGTACCCGGTTCCACTACCGTAAGATCGCGCGGGCCAACGGCCATATCCCAATCTGAAAGAAGGATCCGATCGTCTTCAAGCCAACGCTCAAGCCTGGCTGCGCCGTCCGGTGTAGCGGGCATCTCTGTGATGGTGCCGGAAGCAATCTCAACCATCACCATCCCTCCGTATGTCCTTCCTGCACCGGTGCCGAACGATAGGATGTCCAGATAGGCAATACGTTCTGCATTGGGAGACCAGAGGATGGAATTTGGCGCATGTTCGGCGGCTGCCGCTCTCCAACTTTCGAAGGTGCGGGTATCCAGGATGTAGATATCCGGATGGAACCGGTCGATCGCGGCGGTGAAGGCGAGGTAGCGACCATCACCAGACCAAGCCATGCCGCCTGCGTCGACAATGGCGGGGACGGGATCCATCGAGGGTTCAACGCCGCTGCGTTGGGAGGCTTCCCAACCAGGAGCGAGGACCGGGAGTCGAGCCACCATTTCCCGACTGGCTGTATCGAGCAGGATGAGAAGGAGACCATCCTCAGAGGTGAGGTCGCCGCCGATGTAGGCTATATAGCTGCCGGAGGGCGCGGGCAAGATGTGAGCTTCATACGGCCGGGGTGCTGGGATATGAATCGGCTGGTGGGGATCCGCGGCAATCAATACGACCTCGGCGTTGCGATAATCATACCCCGCCAGATACGGATTCTGGCTGCTGCCGGGAAGGCTGTTCATCGGTGCCAGCGGTGTACCTGAGTACAGGGTTTCTGGTAGCGCCGGGGTCATAGCTGCGCCGTCATCAAGGTCCTCATCGACCGATGATCTTGTGGGCACGATGGCTGTGGGAGTCTCCCGCGAGGGCGATTTTCCCGGAGCCGAGCATGCGCTCAGGAGCAAGATTAAGAGCAGCAGAAAGCGCAAACGCCATTTGTTTTCCGGCATATTCACCCCCCATCGAAGGCATGGAGCCGGGTTGACAGATGTGGCTATTCTATGAAGCATAGCGCAAATCGTCTGGGTCTTCAACTGGCCATCGTGTTGGTGAAGTAGATGATCCGGAAAACGGAAGGGCTCAGTCGATGCGACTGGGAAGGCTTCGATTGTCGACATCGCTTCAGCCCATTGTTAAGGGTGGACATCAGAACGATATGATATGGTCTATACAAGCTTTCAGTAAATCCATTTCTCATGCTACATTATGGTTACGGTGTATTCTTTGTTGCGCTACCATTGCTGGAATTCGTAATTATGAGGAGGGGTACTGCATGATTAAGAAGACCTATTTCCGGGAAGGGAAGTCCTGTCGAGTGACATTTCGCATTCCAATAGAACGCCAGGCTACACGCGTCAACCTCGTTGGTGAATTCAACGATTGGGATATTATTTCCGATCCAATGCGCAAGCGACGTGATGGGTCCTTTTCGTTGACCCTGACTCTCAAACCCGGACAGTCGTACCGTTTCCGCTACCTGGTGGATGACACATCCTGGGAAAACGACCCTGAAGCAGATGCGTATGTCGCCAATCCGTATGGAACGGAGGACTCCCTGATCCACATTTGATCGACGAGCAACTCATCTTGGGCGCATGACGCCACCATAACCGGTGAATGGCCTGGCTGCACCCATGTGACGCAAGCTCCATCAAGGAGGGTATGCCGGGTCAATGAGCGGGTGAGCGCTCATTGCCTAAAGCTCGGCTGTGTCGGGTAGGTAACTCATCCATAGCGGTACTTGAGAACAGCGTATGTGCTGCGAATCGTCGGACGCCTGATGGAGTGTACCTATGCTGGAGAAAATCGATTTATCGAGAAAAGTCCCCAAGAAAGAATACAAAGCGGTCATGCCAGGCTTGCGCAGCCAGCTTTACAGCTTGCAGAAGGCGAGTTGGGATGCGGAAGTACCGGTCATGATTGTGTTTGAGGGCTGGGATGCTGCTGGTAAAGGCACATCGATTCAGTACCTTACACGGCGCCTGGACCCGCGCGGTTTCAAGCTCTATCCCATTCGCCTCGCACGGACCTATGAGCAAAACAGGCCATGGTTGTGGCGTTTCTGGAACAAGATACCGGCCAGGGGAGAGTGGGCGATCTTCGATCGCTCATGGTATGGGCGTGTCCTCGTGGAACGAATGGATAAACTCATCTCTGAAAAGGAGTGGCAGCGGGGTTACCGGGACATTGTTGACTTTGAGCGTTCCCTGGCTGATGACGGCTACCTCATGATTAAATTTCTCCTGCACATCAGCAAGAAAGAACAAAAGAAACGTTTCAAGCATCTGACATCTGACCCGCTCACGGCGTGGAAAGTTGAAAAGGAGGACTGGGAGCACCATCGAGATTACGAGAAGTGGCTTCGGCTTTATGAAGAAATGCTCGAACGAACGTACACGGAGTGGGGGCCATGGACCATCGTTGAAGCCACTGACCGCAATCATTCCCGCATAAAGATCTTCTCAACCATCATTGCGACGCTTGAGGATCGCCTGCGTGACCTGAATGCGATGCCGCTATCCCGGGAGGAAGCGCGCATGAAGAGCGTTGCAGCAGCTCAATCGAAGGAAGGGGGATGAGGCGATGTTAAATACGGTGGATCTTTCCCTGACCATGGACCGGGAGACGTATGACCGTGAGCTCATCCGTTATCAAGTTGCCCTGCACAAGTTGGGGTTTCAGGTGTACAAGCAAAAGAGACCTGTGATCATGGTCTACGAGGGATGGGACGCCGCCGGAAAGGGCGGCAATATCAAACGCGTGACCGAGCGGTTGGACCCGCGCGGCTATGTCGTGCATGCCATCAGTGCGCCTAAGGGGGACGATGCCGTGCGCCACTATCTCTATCGATTCTGGCGGCGCTTGCCCGAGCGCGGCCAGATTTCCATTTTTGACCGGAGCTGGTATGGGCGTGTGATGGTGGAACGTCTGGAAGGGTTCTGCAGGGAAGAAGAATGGAAGCGCGCTTACCGAGAAATCAACCATTTCGAACGGCAGCTGGTTGATTTTGGCACGATCCTCTTTAAATTCTGGATCCATATCAGCAAAGAGGAACAGCTCCGTCGGTTTGAACTGCGCTCAGACGATCCGCTGAAGAATTGGAAGCTTACTGATGAGGATTGGAGAAACCGCGACAAGTGGGACGAGTACTATCAGGCTGTCAATGAGATGCTGGTCAAAACAAGCACGATCACCTCGCCCTGGACGGTTGTCGAAGGTAACTGCAAGTGGTACGCACGTGTGAAAGTGCTTCGGAAGCTTGTGGAGGTGCTGAGTGAGGAGTTGGATTTTAACCCGTATCACGATCTTCCCTTCGACGTCAGTACGAAGACGAAAAAGAAGGCCAAAACTAAGAAGTCAGGAAAGAAAAAGAACAACTAGTGACTGCATGGCCGGGAAGCTCCAGCACCCGGTGGAAGGCGCCACCAGGAGATGAGCCCGAGAGATGAAAGAAATTGACTTTGAGACATTGAATGACCCACAAGTGTATATCAACAGGGAGTTGAGCTTGCTGGAATTCCAGCGGCGGGTGCTAGAAGAGGCCAAGGATCCCGCTATTCCCCTGCTTGAAAGGGCAAAGTTCCTTAGCATTCTCGGATCGAACCTGGATGAGTTCTTTATGGTGCGAGTTGGTGGGCTGAAGATGCAAAACGATGCCGGTGTCCTTGACCTCTCCATGGATGGCCTCACACCCGCGCAACAGTTGGCCGAAATCCGCAAAGTCGCGTTGTCGATCATGAAAGAAGCGCATGAGAGTTGGACCGACGATCTTATGCCCACGCTCAACAAAAAGGGCGTGCATATCTATGAATATGACAAGCTACCGGCGCGGCGTTTAAAGCAGGTACAGGAGTACTTTGAGGAGATTGTGTATCCCGTTCTCACACCCCTCGCGTTTGATCCGGGGCATCCCTTTCCTCACATCTCAAACCTCAGTCTAAACCTCGCTGTGGTGATCCGTGATCAGGATGGGCAGGAGCATTTTGCACGCGTAAAAGTGCCATCCAGCCTCCCGCGGTTAGTGCCGCTCAAGCGCTCTTCGGGTGGCGTGCGCAAGGATGGTACAGTCCCGTATCATCATTACTTTGTGTGGCTTGAGCAGGTGATGGCTGAAAACCTGGATCGCCTGTTCCCCGGCATGGAGATCGTTGAAGCGTATCCCTTCCGTGTAACCCGCAATGCGGACATGGTGATCCAGGAGTGGGAGGCTTCCGATTTGCTGGAGACGATGGAAGAGAGTGTTCGAAGGCGGCGTTTCGGAACCGTTGTCCGTCTTTCCGTCGACCACGCCATGCCTGATTACATCCGAAAAATCCTGATTGAAAACCTGCGCATGGATGATAAAGATGTCTATACCCTGGATGATCCGCTTGGTATGCGCGATCTCATCCAGCTGTATGATGTGGACCGGCATGACTTGAAGGATTCGTCCTTTACACCCTCCATTCCCCTCCCGTTGCGACCTGATTCTCATGACGGCAATGTCTTTGCCACCATTCGACAGCGCGACATCCTTTTGCACCATCCATATGAATCCTTCACTCCAGTTGTTGATTTCATCCGCCGCGCCTCGCGGGATCCCGGTGTGTTGGCCATCAAAATGACATTGTACCGGGTGGGCTTAAACTCTCCGGTCGTGCGTGCGCTGCTGGACGCACGGCGTGAATATGGCAAACAGGTGGCAGTGTTAGTGGAGTTGAAAGCGCGCTTTGATGAGCGCAGCAATATTGATTGGGCCCGGAAACTTGAGCAGGAAGGCGTGCATGTCGTTTACGGGTTGATTGGCCTCAAAACGCACTCGAAAATCTTGCTTGTCGTGCGCAAGGAGGGCAACACCATTCGCCGTTATGTTCATCTTGGGACCGGCAATTACAATCACATCACGGCGCGGTTGTATGAAGATATAGGCTTGTTTACCTGCAATGATGAGATTGGCGCGGATGTGTCCGACCTTTTCAACTATCTCACTGGCTATTCTGCCAAGGAAGCGTATGAGAAGCTGCTTGTCGCTCCCATCAACATGCGTGAGCGTATGCGTGAATTAATCGAACGCGAGATAGCTCAGCATAACAAGACCAAGAGCGGACACTTGCTGTTCAAGATGAACTCACTGGTCGATAAGGGGATTATCCAGCAATTGTATAAGGCTTCCCAAGCCGGGGTAAAGATTGACCTTCTCGTCCGCGGCATTTGCTGTCTGCGGCCGAATGTTAAGGGCCTTTCCGAGACGATTCAGGTGATCAGCATTGTTGGCCGCTTCCTCGAGCATAGCCGTGTCTTCTACTTCCATAATGATGGTGATCCTGAAGTCTACCTGGGAAGCGCTGATCTTATGCCGCGCAATTTGAATCGACGGGTAGAAGTGCTCTTTCCGATTGAGGACCCCCATCTCGTTAAGCGCATCTATGAAGATGTCCTCGAATATTACCTGAAGGATAATGTCAAGGCGCGTGTGATGCTTCCCGATGGGGCGTATGAACGCCGGATACCTGCCGATAAAGAACCGCTCATCAACAGCCAGATCGGCTTGTTGGAGCGTATGCAAGGGTTTGCTGTCGCAGAATCGGAAGAGTGAGTGTCGAGGTCCTGCCGAATGCAGGAAAGCAAAGGGATGCTGGAGACGATGCAAACGATCTCAGAACGTGACTATCAAATACTGGAAGACTATGCCGTCCGGGGAGCACAGGACTCGATTGGTCGGCGGGCACTGATCATCTTGGGGTATCAGCGGGGGCTGGACACCGCGGACATTGCTACTGACCTCGGCATCACAACCCGCAGTGTCAGACGCTGGCGCCAAACCTTTGAGACAAAGGGTATGGCTATCTTCCCGAAGGGATCTCAATCGCCCGCGGAAGCTGAACCGTCTCCCATGCCTCTCGCGAAAGAGGAACCCGCTCAACCGGTCGAACACCGAAGCGTGGAGCAGTTGACCGAGCAAAGTGGTTTTCATGCGGAACAAGCCGATCATGTTCGAGCGCTCGCAGGGAACCTTTTCCGCAGTCTCCAGGAGGTTCATGGTTTAGGTCAGGAGCATAGCCGCATTGTCGAAATGGCTGCCTATTTGCATGCCATCCACAGCAAAGAGGATGCGAAGGTCTCTGCGAAACGAACTGCGCAGTATCTTCATCAATTCGAACTTGAAGGTTTTTCTGTGCCTCAGCAGCGGTTGATGGAGGTTCTCATTCGCCTTCAGCGCGGCAAGATAAAGCTTGAGAAGCTCACCGATGATGCCGTGACGCTGCCGCCGGAGGATGTCCGCAAGCTAATTGCTATTCTTCGCATCGCGCTGGCGCTGGATCAGTCGGGAACGCAATCGACTGAGCTCAGGGAGATTATTCACCAGGAAAGCGCCATCCAATTGGTCGTAGCGGGGCCTCAAGCGGCGAGTGATGCAGCCGCAGCGCAGCGGCGTTCAGGTTTGTGGAGAAAAACGGTCTCCAGGGACCTGCGAATTCTTACAGAAGAACAGGCCAAATTGAACGCGTTTATCTCAAAAGAAGTGCCGTTTCCCGAACCAATGACGGCACCGGGCATCTCCACAACAGACCCCATCGCAGAGGCGGGACGTAAAACATTGCTCTATCACTTTGCGGAAATGCTTAAGAACGAAGCGGGGACGAGACTGGGTGAAGACATTGAGGCGCTTCATGACATGCGGGTTGCCGTGCGACGGATGCGGGTCGCTTTTGAGGTGTTTGGTGAGGCTTTCTCGAAGAAGACCCGCAAGCGCCATTTGAAGGGCCTCCGAGCGATCGGTAGAGCGTTGGGAAGCGTTCGCGACATGGATGTCTTCATCGAGAAGGCGGAGGGTTACCTGCCTGGTTTGCCGGCCGAGAAGCGTGACGGGCTGCAGCCGCTTACCGTAGAATGGCAGAGTCAACGCAGCGTTGCGCGCGAGGCCATGTTAGCGTTCCTGGACAGTGAGGCGTATCGAGACTTCCTACGTTCCTTCAACGCTTTCGTACAGACGCCTGGACGTGGTGTGTCCAGACGAGTGATGGGCCGATTTGGACCCTTGCAGGTTCGCCATCTCGCACCACGGATGATTTATGATCGTCTCGGACGCGTGCGGATGTTTGAACCCATTCTTGCAGGCGCTTCGATCGAGGAGGTCCATGAACTGCGCATCGAGTTTAAGAAGTTTCGCTATACCCTCGAGTATTTACGGGAAGTCCTTGGGCCCGAGATTGAAGCTGTGATTAAGGAAGTCAAGGCTGTACAGGACCACCTCGGGGATTTGAACGATGCTGATGTGGCTTGCCGTATCTTGAATGAGTTTCTCGAAACGTGGGAAGTGCGCCAGCAGCAGCTGCCCTTGTCGGAGCGGCAGAATCCAGAACCTGTGGTTGCCTACCTGGCATCCAAGCACGCTGAACGACATCAACTGATGGTAAGCTTCGGGAAGACCTGGAACAAGTTTGACTCACCGGTCATCCGGGAAAGGATTGCCGCAGCGGTGTCCGCGATTTAGTCGGCCAAGGGGAGGTGCAGGATGCGCTTGTATTTTCTGCGGCACGGACGTGCGGACCGCAGCGCATGGAGTGGGCCGGATGACCAACGCCCACTTACACCGGAAGGTAGAGAGCGGATGCAACGTGAGGCGAGGCGCATGCGGAAGCTGGACCTGGATCTGGATGTCATCCTCACCAGCCCGCTTACGCGAGCCTTCGAGACGGCGCTTATTGTTGCCGAAGAACTCAGCCTGGAGGACCATTTGGTCGAGGATGCCCGCTTGGGTCTTGGTTTCCACCCACGGCATGTCGGTGCATTTCTGAATGATTATCCTGACGCGGACAGCATGATGTTTGTGGGACATGAACCAAGCTTCAGTGAAACCATCTCGGAGCTTATCGGGGGAGGGAACATCGTCTGTAAGAAAGGCAGTCTCGCCCGGGTAGATCTGGCAGACGCCGGTTACTTGAGTGGGGAGCTCGTCTGGCTTCTTCAGCCCAAAACCCTGCTCGCCTGAGTGATTGGTTTGGCCGACTTTGCTCAGCCCGCAAGCGGTCAGGCACTTTCTGCAGTCTGAACGACCAGTTTCTTCTTGAAGGTTCTGTGGAACGCCTTCTCGTGGTATTCCACACCCCAGATTTCCAGCATGCATTCACCCTCACAATCCAGGTGCAGGGCTACATGGCCATCATCAAGGGCCTTGAAAAATGCTTGGTGGACAAGGCGCATGTGACTGCGGTCGAGGCTTTCAGCAATGCTTAGGAACACGCACAATGTGCGCACTATGTCCTGTGCATCCGCGTCGAGGGCTTTGAAGTGCGTGTGCTTCTTTTTGGGATACTTCTTCCGGTGGTAAAGCGCAGTGAGGGCGATGATGTCGATCTCGCGCTGGTCAAACCCCAGCAGGTCTGCGTTGCGGATAAAGTAGTGGCTGTGTGATTGATGATTTCGATAGGAGAGTGAGACGCCGATGTCGTGAAGGAGACATGCGTACTCGAGCAATTCGCGTTCATCGGGGCCATACGGGTGCAGACCAATGTCACCGGCGCTGTCGTAGAGGGCTAGCGCAAGATCGGCGACGTTCCGTGCATGCTCCTCATTAAAGCCCATCGCACGGCCAAGGCGGAGCACACTATAGGCTCGGAAGGAGGTCTCGTCTTCTTGGACGGATGTGCCTTCTCTTTCGAGGTAATCGATGAGCATGCCATCCCAGAGCCCGCGTTCGCTGATATGCACCTCCTCCAGCGCAAGCGAATCCATGAGCGTTTCAATGATCGCCGCTCCGCCCAGGATGATGTCCGCGCGGTAGGGATTGATGCCGTCAACCTCACGACGCTCCTCAAGCGTGAGCGAACGTAGATGAGTTACCGCCTTCTTCAATTGACCAACTTTCAAGGTGTCTTCAGGTTCGCGTCGGCGTCCATCAAACATTCGGATGGCGATGTCGGCGAGGTTCTCGATGGTGCCAGAACTGCCGATGGTGTATGTATGGCGAAGATGGGGTTTAGCCTGGATAGTCTGGATGGCACGCACGGATACATCACGCACATAGCTCTTGCACAACTCATAACGGTCTTCAGAAATGGGCCCGGCTTCATGAGCGAGGAAAAGCGAACTCATCTGGATGGCGCCGATAGGCAAGCTGTCCAGGAATAACGCTCTATGCTGGTCGCCGACGATTAATTCCGTGCTCCCCCCTCCGATGTCAATAAAAAGGCCTTTCTTTCCTTCCAGGTTGAAATTGCTGCTCACGCCCAGATGGATTAACCTGGCTTCTTCCTTGCCAGAGATGACGCGCACATGAAGATCAGCTTCTTCCTTCATCCGCCGCAGGAATTCAGCTTTGTTCTCCGCTTCGCGCGTGGCTGCTGTTGCGAACGTGAGTATTTCATCGGCACCATAGCCGCGCGCCATATCCGCAAATTTCTTGCAAACCAGCAAGGCGCGCTTCATGGGCTCAGGCTGAATGCGGCGGGTGCGGAACTCTCCCTCACCCAACCGGATGGCCTCTTTTCGCTTGGCAATGATGGCAAAAGAGCCATTGGGCTGGATGCGTACGAGCTGCAGGCGGACCGAGTTGGTTCCGATGTCGATCGCGGCCAAGATTCGTTCTGCGGACGCATCAGTCATCTTACTAGCGCTCCCTGTGTGTTGAGCGGAATCATGTCTGTGTTTCATTCAGCACGAAGTCCAGGTTTCTTCCCGTCATAATCATGGTCTGGAAGGCATCCGGCAGCGATTTCTTGCGCATGCCGTGGATGGCTGCATCCCTATCATAGGGAACACGGTAGGGATTGACAACTTGCGTGCCGGGCGAGAGTTTCAGGATCGCATAACTCGCTTGTGGAATCCCGTCATCCGGACGGCCCACGCTGCCGGGATTGAGGAATAGGACATGGCTCACACGACGCTGGAAGAAGCGGTGTGTGTGGCCCGCGCAAATCAGGTCGACGTCTGAGGTTTCTGCAAGCTGCTCAAGACGTTGATTGGGGGTGTTCTCGTCAAGGCCCTCCTTGTTGGATCGCGGGCTTCCATGCACCAGCAGGATGCGCGTCCCACACAGCGTGATGCTCTTCGTCTGGGGCCACGAGTGCAGGATAAGGCGGGCCTTGTCCGAGAGTTCTTGATATGCCCATTGAAAGGCAAACCATTTCAGTGGGTGTTTCTTTCTCCGCCATGCGTCCGTTTTCTGTGGCATGCGGAGGACCTTTTGATCGTAGTTGCCGGCGAGGTTGATCTCAGCATGTTCTGCGAGCAGTTTGACGGACTCATCCGGGAAAGCGCCATAGCCAACGCTGTCGCCAAGATTCCAGATGCGTTCCACACCAAGCGACCGAGCGTGTTGAAGTACTGCCTGCAGCGCATGCAGGTTAGCGTGAACATCCGATAGCAGGGCGATGGTCTCTGTCGTCATATCGCTTTGTCCATGCTCACAAAGAAATCGGCATCCCGAACGTATCAAGGGCAATATGCAGCTTGGATTCGGGGCGGGGCTGAACGGCGGGGCCGAGCACATGCTCGATGATGCGAGACAGCGCCCGGAGGTGTTCGTCAGACTGCGTAGAAGCGAGTTCTAGCTCCAACGCAAGATGCTCTTTGCGGCGATCGCCAGACGAGAACTGCACATTGTCCCAACTGAGCTCTCCCACGCACGTATCTGCGTGCATGACATCCCACTTGTCCCGGACGGAATGGATGCTCATGATGGGGAAAAGGTCGAACGCTTCAAGCCAGATTCGCAGATCATCCATGGGTGCAGCGTTCTGGCGCTCGATCCCGATTTCATCCAGGGCGGCCTGGATGGCCGCGCGGTGTTGAAGGCCTGGAGGGGCTTCGAGTTCGACGCGCGAGAGGATGCTTCCCTCCTGGTGCAACTGACGCTTAAACGTGAGCAATGTCTCTTCGCCAAGGGTACGTATGCGCAGCGTCGCCGCTGCTCTGGCGAGGTGGTAGGCGCGAGTGTCGTAGTATTCGTCTACCACCTGAAGTTCGTTGGCGGTTTGAAGACACGTATACCCGGCTTGCTGCAATGCTTTAAACAGCCGAGGTGAGCGAAAACGTTCCGGGTGAACGAGCTCATATTTTGCTTCGATTTCATTCATGCTCGCGCCTTACTTCTCACGAAAACCGATTGAGACAGGGTGCGACGTGTGGTGTTTTGATTGTAGCTCAGCTTGACGGGATATGCACAATCGGCTCACAGATCCGTTTGCTTCAAGCTTGTGTCATCATCAACGTCATCTAAAGCCCGCGTGCCACCCGGGCGGTTTGTTGTACAATGCAGTTTGTCTTTATAGAGAGAAGGTTTGCAGATGGCCAACCGGCATCATGTGCTAGAACATAATCGGCGGGCGTGGGATCGCTTGGTCCAGCGTGGTAATCCCTGGACAATCCCGGTTGGTAAGGAGGAGATCATCGCCGCCCGCGCTGGAGAACCTTCGATCTACCTGACTGAAACACGCCCGGTGCCGGTGTCATGGTTTCCGCCTCTAAAGGGTGCTGATGTGCTCTGCCTTGCCTCGGGTGGGGGTCAACAGGGGCCGCTCATGGCTGCGACCGGCGCCAGGGTAACCGTCCTCGATAATTCGCCATATCAGCTGGCACAGGACCGGGCCGTCGCTGCAAGGGATGCCCTCAACCTGCAAACTGTCCTCGGGGACATGGCCGATCTCTCCATGTTTGACAGTGGTGTCTTCGACTTAATCCTGCATCCGGTATCCAATAACTTCGTGCCGGATATCCTGCCTGTCTGGAGGGAGGCCTTCCGTGTCCTCCGACAGGGAGGTGAGCTCTTCGCAGGGTTTGTGAATCCTGTGGAGTACTGTTTTGATCCGGAGAAGGAGCAGAAGGGGGTGTATGTCATCCGGCACTCTCTTCCCTACTCTGATTGCAACAGCATCAGCGAGGCAGAGCGAATCCGCCTCTTCGGGGAGGACGAACCGCTCGAGTTCAGCCATACGTTGGAGTCTCAAATAGGGGGACAATTGCAGGCGGGCTTTATGCTCATCGACCTCTTTGAAGACTATCGGCGTGAAGAGCCGATCAAGGACTACATGCCTTCATATCTGGTCACGCGTGCTCGCAAGCCATAGCAGCCTTTTCGCTGCAATCGGATGGAAAAAAACGGAGCGGTGTTTCCGCTCCGTTTGGCATTTCCATGACTTCATAGCTGACCACGTGAGGACGACCCGGGTGTTCATTCGATGGGAAGCAGTCCTTGCTGCTCGGCAAGCTCACGCAGCGTGGCGCCGGAGTCAAGCGCGGCCTGAAGCTCTTCGACGGTCATGCCGAGGCGATCTGCGACACCCTCGATGCGGTTGTGCCTGCGGGGGCGGACGTCCTCGAGCGTGATGCCGGCTTCCTCGGCGAGTTCGCGCAGCGTGGCGCCGGAGTCAAGCGCGGCCTGAAGCTCTTCGACGGTCATGCCAAGGCGATCTGCGACACCCTCGATGCGGTCGTGCCTGCGGGGGCGGACGTCCTCGAGCGTGATGCCGGCTTCCTCGGCGAGTTCGCGCAGCGTGGCGCCGGAGTCAAGCGCGGCCTGAAGCTCTTCGACGGTCATGCCGAGGCGATCTGCGACACCCTCGATGCGATTGTGCCTGCGGGGGCGGACGTCCTCGAGCGTGATGCCGGCTTCCTCGGCGAGTTCGCGCAGCGTGGCGCCGGAGTCAAGCGCGGCCTGGAGCTCCTCGACGGTCATGCCAAGGCGATCTGCGACACCCTCGATGCGGTCGTGCCTGCGGGGGCGGACGTCCTCGAGCGTGATGCCGGCTTCCTCGGCGAGTTCGCGCAGCGTGGCGCCGGAGTCAAGCGCGGCCTGCAGCTCTTCCAACGACATATCCAGCAACTCAGCGGCTTTTTCAAGCCGGATGCGCCGGCCAGCGGTTGGGGGTTCTGGTGGACCATCGTCAGCATACACCGTCGTTGTCGTGCTCAGGCAGACGGCGGCGAGAAGGACGAAGGCTCCAAGAAGAATGCGTTTTGAGATGAACATACCAGCTCTCCTTTTCGATTTGGCGGTTTTGTGATGCATCTTGCGGTAGTATGGGTAGGATAAGCGGGGCATGTTACGGATGTATCGAGAGATTGTAAAATCCTTTTTACATGCTCTTACCACGGGTTTGACCCGGGCTTGACGCATAGGTGTGTTTCCCCCATCGGTCCACGCGGATGGTGTGTGTGGGAAGCGCATGAGCTTAACGCAGTTAGCAGGAGGGCATTCTGATTCGCATTCATGGCGGCCGCCGAAAAGCGACTTGTGTATTCGCACTGCTTCTCGCCTTGTCGCTAGCACAAACAAACTGCAGTGCGCCGGGTCAAGCTGTGGAGAGTCCTGGGGAAACGGACCGACCTGATCGGTCCGTGACTTTCGAGCCGTCTGCGGGGCTTCCGCCTGCGCCAACGGATGATGACATTCTTGAAGAAGGCGCCCTTTCTCCCGAACCGACCGCGTTGAACGACCCCTTTGATGCATTCTTTGAGGGTGCAGATATTGACTACAGGCTGCCGTTGACATTGCAGTACGTCGATACAACAAGTGTACGTGTTCATTTTGAATTGAGTGCCGCCGCGGCCGGGACGCTCTATGTGCGATCCATGCCTGATTCGAATCTGGGACTGATGCGGATTCCATTTCCTGAGGGGGTTGCACACCAGCTTCTGGTCGATAGCCTCCAGCCGGGCGTTGAGTATGAGCTGATGGTGCTGCTCCGTGCAGATGATGAGGAGGTGCTTCCCCGATTCGGCGGTGAGGCGTGGGGCCCGATAACCTTTTCCACGCCTGCTGAAGAGGATGGCCTTCGCATTGGTGTTATTGGAGATGCGAGCTTCGGGGATGAGGTCAGCGAAGCGCTCGTCGCACGCCTGGCGGAAGAGGAACTTGATTTCGTTATTCACACCGGTGATGTGGTGGATGTGCTGGAGTATGGGCTAGATCCTTTTGAGGCCTACGCAGAGGGCTATTATGGACCCTTTGAACCGCTCTTGACACGCCTGCCCGTTTACTCTATTCCCGGAAACCATGACTATGATGCTGACATTCTGTTTGAGGACGCACCGTTCTACTTCAGGGCCTTCCCCGCATTTGATGGTGTACATCGCCCGGAGGGCGCGCTGGAGAACGCCATTGCAGCATATGCTTTCACGCAGGGCGGTGTGAGGTTTCTCTTTCTTGACTCACAGGTCTTTTATGGCGCTCGGGGTCGCGAAGCGCAGGATACGTGGATGATGGAAGAGCTCACAGACCCTGCAGCGAGGGTGATCATCCCCGTTTTCCATATCGCCCCCTATTCCTGCAGCACAGTTCATCCTGAAGACAGTCTCGCCGTACGCACATCCTGGGTGCATCGTTTTCAGGCTGAGCGTGTGCCGCTGGTTCTTTCCGGTCACTATCATGGCTATGAGCGGGCGGAGGAAAATGGGATCACCTACCTTATCTCCGCTGGTGGATCGGCTGTTCTGTATGCGCAGGGCCCCTGGCTTCCGCAAACGCGCGCGGCTGCAAGGGAAAGCCACGTACTGATCATGGAAATTGCCGAGGATCAGATTGCCCTGGAGGCGATCGACGTTTTCGGTCAGGTCCTGGATGCCGTCGTCCTCACGCTTCACGCATCGCCGTAGTGCGACCTCAGAAAAGCCAGAAGTTCTTCAGGTGTGTCGACGATGGCGTCAGGATGCTGCGAAGCCAATTGCTCTCTGGTTCCGAACCCCCAGGTCACAGCCACAGACTGCATCCCCGCAGCCCTGGCTGTTTCGATATCCCCGCTTGTATCACCAATGAGCAAACAGTGTTCCGGAGCGACCGCGTGGGCATGGGCGAGGGTCAATGCGCTCTGTGGGTCAGGTTTGCGTGGGCGTCCTTCCCGAGAGCCGTGCACAGGGTAAAGGGTCCAGGCTGCGAGCAGTTCTGCAACAATGACTTGAGCCAGGTCATCACTTTTCGTCGTGAGGATGGCCATTGGAATCCCCCATTCTTGAAGCTGGTCTAGCACTGCAGGAATGCCGGGATAGAGGACGGTGTGGTCGCGCCATCGCACAGCCTCTTCAGCGAGGAAGGCTGCGCGGATTTGCTGGATAAGAGGAGGTTGACGGTGCGTGGGGGGAAGGATGAGCCGAGAGAACTCCTCTGACTCTACGCTTCCGGACAGGATGTCAAGATACTTCTGTGCCGAATGTCCGGCGAAACCATGCTGGGCGAGGATGTGATTTGCAGCATACACGATATCGTCCAGCGGGCTGATGATGGTGCCGTCCATATCAAAGATGATCGATTGGAAGGTCATAAAACTCCTTTTGACGCTCACGCAACGCTTGAGCGGTTGCAAGTTTGACTCACTTCATGAATCGTGCTAGAATGCAGTCAATCAATAGTATACGTTACTAGACATCTATATACAATAAAGACAGGGAGTGCAATGCCTTGCAGGGCCTTTGGTGATCAAGTACGCTGGCGTCACCAGGTCGAAGTGTCTACGTGCGTTCATTTCGTCTGTACATCACCTTGAGGAGGAACCATCCATGCCAATCGCACCGTTGTCCATTCGCTATACTGTCGATCCCATGAGCTTCGAACCAAAGGAAGAAATCATCCTGCGAACCCTGAAACAGATGCGCGATGCGTTTGTGGATAAAGAAGCAGCCGATGAGATGCTCAAAGACGGTGATACAACCATCGTTGAAGTCTTCATGGCCGAGATCCCCAATGCCGAAGGCGAACTGATGGTCAACATCAACACCGTCTATCCGGGCAAAGTGGGTGATGAATATTTCATGACCAAGGGTCACATCCATTCCGATCATGTGCATAACCCCGAAATTTATGTCACCGTCCGCGGGAAAGGAAAACTGCTCCTGCAGAAGCTGGATGGTGAAGTGTTTGTGAGTGACTTGGAAGAGAACGTCATAAGCTACATCCCCGCTGACTGCGCCCATCGCTGCATCAACACGGGTGATGAGCCTCTGACCTACCTTGGTTTCTTCCCTGCTGACACCGATCGAGATTATTCCTTCGGGAAGGGTGATAAGCGTTTCAAGCATATCTTTGTGGAAGAACAAGGTGAACCCGTGATGAAGCTCCACCCCGATCTTGCGTGAGGGGTGCGATGAGGAAGCAGACCATTCTCGTTACTGGAGGGAACGGCTTTGTCGGCGCTCCGCTGTGCCGTTTCCTGACCGCACAGGATCATCGTGTCGTGAGCATGAGCCGCTCAGCGTATGAAACGAGCGGGTATGAGAGTGTGGTAGGCAATGTGACCGATCCTACCTCCATCGAGGGTGCACTGGCTGGCTTCGAGTTCGATACGGTCATTCATCTCGTTTCCATGTTGGTGACCGCTTCCCGCAACAATCCGGGGATGGCTACTCGAGTCAATACGCTGGGTACGCTCCATTTGATGGAATACTGTGCCGCCAGGAATGTCAAACGTTTTATCTATGGAAGCTCCTACAACGCGATGGGAACCCAGGAGACGTATGAAGGGGCTGTGCCGGAAACCGCTGCACCATCACCGTCTGACTTCTATGGCGAAACCAAACGCTACTGCGAATGGTTGGGTGTGACCATGTGTGCACTTTCCGAGCTGGAATTTGCTTCTGCGCGAATGTCCATCATCCTCGGCCCAGGAGTGCCAAGCCCGACCTCGGCGTGGCGCACAGATGTGTATAATTTGCTTCCAACCGGCGGCCACATTGCCATTCCATTCCGACGTGAGGAAGTCCTACCAATGGCTCACTGTCAGGATGTGGCAGAGGGCATTGCGGCGTTAGCATTGGCGCCTGCTCTACGCGAAAGCATTTACAATCTACCGAGTGAGAGCATCACCGCGGGGGAGCTGGCAGAGGCCGTCCAGGCGCACCAACCGGACGTCGAATTCTCTTTCGGTGACCGGCGGTTAACGGGGATCCCGCACACAGTCGACAGTTCCCGAATACAGGAGGAACTGGGCTTCAAACCGGCGTCCCTGGTTGATCGCATGGCCGCGTATCTTCAGGAGGCTGATTGATGCTGGTTGACTTCTCGTACCCGTTGCGCAGCGATGACATCGTCCTTGATGCCCGCATTACACCGCCGCGTGTGGTTCCTCGCTCGAGGATCGCTGAAGGCAAAGCGCATAATACCAGTTACATCGAAATCTTTGCACATACCGGAACCCACATCGACGCACCCTGGCACTTCAATGCAAACGGGGCTCAGATGGACGATCTTCCCATCGAAACGTTTGTCTTCGAGGCCGTGCTGCTGATCGATGTTCCAAAAGCGGGATGGGAGTCGATCACGCAAGAAGACCTTTTACCGTACAAGGAGCAGCTTGAGCGTTGCGACGCTGTGCTCCTGCGCACGGGCTTCGCGAAGGCTGTACGCCGTTCGAATCCGGATTTCTATATGAGCGCCATCCCAGGTTTAGCTGAGGATGCCGCACGCTATCTTGCATCATTCCCGGCGCTGCGCTGCATTGGCGTGGATGTGATGTCAATCGAGAATCTAACAAATCATAAGCCGCTGGGTTACCCCGTCCATCATATCCTGTTGGAACGGGAGCAGCCCATGTTGTTGCTGGAAGACGCCAATCTTGACGCACTTCCTGATCGAGCGATCAAACGGATGTACCTTTTCCCGCTCCGCTTGGAAGGGCTTGAGGCATCACCCGTAACTGCTGTCGCAGAGTATTAGCCTGCTCTGGACGGTTATCACGAAGGAGATATCCATGGCGAAAGAGTTCAAGGGTGTAATTCCACCGGTTATCACGTGCTTTGATAAGGATGGAAAGTTCGATGAAAAAGCACAGCGGGAAGTGATTGACTTCCTGACACCGAAGGTGCAGGGATTCTATCCCGTCGGCACCTATGGCTCCGGTCCTCTCATGTCCTTTGAGGAGCGCAAACGTGTAGCCGAGGTGGTGATCGATGAGGTCGCGGGTCGCGTGCCTGTGATCGTCCACGTCGGCTCACCGAATACAAAGCAAACGGTCGCGCTGGCGAAAGCTGCCGAGGCAGCAGGGGCAGACGCTGTCGGCGCCATCCCGCCGTATTACTACAGCTATTCTGATGCAGATTTGCTAGAGCATTTCCGGGCACTGATCGCATCGGTGGACATCCCCGTGTTTGCGTACAACAACCCCGGATTGTCCGGGAACCCCCTCAAACCAGCGTTGATCCGCACACTGGCGGATGAGGGTCTGTCCGGCCTCAAGGACAGTTCATTCGATCTGGTCACGTTCTACAAGTTCCTTGATGCTGTCGATGATCCTGCGTTTATGCACATCATCGGCACCGAGGCTATCGCTGCTCCGGCCATCCAGGCGGGTGCAAAAGGCACCGTCTCTGGTCTTGCCAATGTGTGGCCGGAATTGATGGGCGAATTGTGGCAATCCCTGCAGAAGGATCACGCCCGAGAGACGGCCGTCATCCAGAAGAAGGTCAATGCCGCACGAAACGTCATGAAATACGCCGCAACACTCGTCGTTTGTTACGAAGTCCTCAAGCTGCGCGGCATCAACGCGGGCTTCCCGCGGTTGCCGTACCAGCCTCTCGACGCGGAGACCGCCAAGCGGGTGAAAGCAAGTTTCACCCAGCTCGGCCTCCTCAGCTAAGGGCTTTCTGAAGCCGCCTTGTGCGGCTGGGGGCTGGTATTCTCTCCCATGAGGATCGGAGAGAATGTCAGCCCCCTTTCTCAACGGTTCAGGATCCTCACGACAATAGAAACCGAAAGGCGATTCACATGGGAAAAGCGATTGAACGCATGGAGCCGTATACCCGGGCTCTCAATAAAAGTCACCTCATCGCGGCAGGTTTCTCGTACGAAGAGTTGTCGAAGCCCATCATCGCAGTGGCAAATTCATGGAATGAGTTCAACCATGGCCATACCATGCACCGAGAACTTGGGGAACGCATAAAGGCGGGCATCCTCGCAGCTGGCGGCCTCCCCATCGAGTTCCATGCGCCGGGACCCTGCGATGGTCTCGCTGTCGGCAATCCCGGCATGCGCTTCATCTTGCCCACGCGTGATTTGATCACGGATGTCATCGAAGCCACAGTTGGCGCACATCCGGTGTTTGACGGCATTGTGTACATTTCCTCATGCGACAAAATTACCCCCGGCATGCTCAAAGCAGCCTCAAGGCTCGACATGCCCGGGATCCAGGTCGCTGGCGGCCCTTCCGTTCCGGCGATTACTTTCGCTGAGTCCCGCCGATTGCGGAAAGCCTTTCTGGCGGGGGAGATCGAGGAAGAGCAACTCTCCAAGGGTAATGCGCTTCTATACGCTACGCCCGGCAACTGTGCCTACATCGGCACAGCGAACACGATGATTATTGCTGCAGAAGCGCTGGGGATGGCGCTGCCAGGCAGCGCGGTAGCGCCAGCGATTTCCAATCGCAGGCGCGTTTACTGCGAAGAGACGGGCAGGCAGGCGGTGCGCCTTACCGAGATGGACCTTCGTCCCAGCCAGATCCTTACACGCAAGGCTTTCGAGAATGCGTTGCGGGTCGTCGCTTCGCTAGGTGGCTCTTCGAATTACGTCCTTCATATGCTCGCAATCGCCAAAGCTGCAGGCGTCGACCTGACCATCGAAGATATCAACCGCATTAACCAGACGACACCTCTTCTGGCAGCCCTGGCTCCGAATGGTCCGCAGTCGGTTGTCGAGCTTGACCGCGCAGGTGGTGTGCCGGCGGTGATGCGGGAGCTCAAGTCCCTCCTGCACCTCGACGTGATGACCATCACCGGCAAGAAAGTCGGCGAGCTGCTCGAGGATGCTCCTGAAGCAGACCACGCTGTCGTGGCCTCTTTTGAGGAACCTCTTGGAAAAGAAGGCGGGATAGTCATCCTGCATGGCAATATTGCCCCGGATGGCGCGGTGGTCAAGCGCTCGGCGGTTCCAGAGGATATGTATCAATTCCGGGGACCGGCGAAAGTGTTTACGAGCGAAGCGGATGCGATCCAGTATATCCGCCAGGATAAAGCTCAGGACGGTCAAATCCTGGTCGTGGCTTATGAGGGACCCAAAGGCGGACCGGGAATGCGAGAAATGCACCGTTTGAGCGGCGTGGTCAAAGCCAGCAGCAAGCGCATTGGTGTGGTCACCGACGGACGCTTCTCGGGCGCAGACAGCGGGATGATGGTCGGGTACATCACCCCGGAAGCCGCTGATGGAGGTCCTATTGGCGTCATCAAGGACGGCGATCCCATCAAGATTGATCTTGTCGCAGGAACGCTTGACCTCGATCTTCCTGAGGACGAACTTCGCAAGCGCCTGGGCGATTTCATGCCGCTCGAAAAAGATGTGAAATCGATTCTCCTCAACCGCTACCGCAATACGGTAGGACCGGCAGCGGAAGGCGCGATCTGCTGCTGAGGGCAGGACGGACAACTCTCCTCTTTTGTTCGCCTGGCACGTCCGACGTGTCGGGGCCCGGGTAAACGAAGGATCTCCTGTGTCTGCGTCACGGGAGATCCTTCCCCTGTCTGGGGAGCATGAAAAGGGTCCTGCCTACGGACAGGACCCTTGTTGTATCTCTGGAATATCAGCGTTTCGTTACGCTGCGAGTTCCTTTTCCATGTCTTTTGTATAGGTGCCGGTGCGAGCGGCTGAGAGCAGCTTGGCCCGGTTGTAGAACACCTTTTGTGCTTCTTCTTTGTTTTCCAGTTTGCCCTGCCAAACGGCATACGCCGGATCAGCGAGCGCACGCAGGTAGGAGAAGCTGACCTCCCATGGATGGGAAGCGTCTTTGTTCATTGCGGCGAGATGTGCGGTAGCGGGTGTCGCACCCTGGCCGCCTGAGAGGAAGACAATCCCCGGGACGGCGGAGGGTACATAGCGCTTCAGGGTACGAATAGTAGCTTCGGCAACCTCCTCAACGGAGGGCTGGTTCGGGCAGTCCTTGCCGGCCATCACCATGTTGGGCTTGAGCAGGATGCCTTCCAGCAGGACACCATGCTTATCGAGTTGGTTGAAGGTCTCATTCAGCATGCGGGAGCTCACCTCTTCGCAGCGGTCGAGGCTATGGTCGCCAGCGAGGAGCACATCCGGTTCCACGATAGGTACGATGTTGGCTTCCTGGCAATAGGCGGCATAGCGTGCGAGCGCATGCGCGTTGCCTTCAATGGCAAAATCCGTAGGAAGCCCATCGCCGATTCGGATGACAGCCCGCCACTTGGCGAAACGAGCGCCGAGCTCATAGTACTTCGTCAGGCGTTCGCGCAGGCCATCCAGCCCGCGGCTGATGGTTTCGTCCGTGGAGCCGGGGATGGGGTCGTATCCCTCATCGACCTTGATGCCGGGGATAATGCCGAGATCTTGCAGGTAGGTGGGGAATGGTTCGCCTGCCAGCGTGGACTGTTCGAGGGTTTCCTTATAGAGAATGACGCCGGATATGAACTGGTTCAAATCCGGAGTGGTGAACATCATGTCCCGGTACGCGGCTCGATTTTCGGGCGTGTGGGGGATGTCATAGATTTTGAAGCGTCGGGCGGTGCTGTGAACGCTCTCATCGCAGGCAAGGATGCCCTTCGCAGGTGGGACAAGCGCTTTTGCTGTTGTCTTCAGGTCTTCGTACGACATCGTAAAGATCTCCTTTAGAATATTATGTGCTTCGATTTGGGCGTGCGTGTCCTCAAGTCAGGAACATGGGCAGGCCCAGGGTTTCGATCGCTTTGGGTCTGTATTCTTCCATATCATAATACTTCTCAATATCAATGGGTCGGAATCCGCCAGCGACGATGCTCATGGGAACATCGATGTACTGACCTTTCTGAATCCCAATCATGCGGCCAAATGTGCCCTGTTTCAGGAGCTGGAAAGCCGCGCTGGCAAAATTCTTGGCGACCATTTTGTCAAGTGCATCCGGTTCTCCCCCGCGCATGAGATAGGCAAGGGTATAGGTGGATGTCTTGTGGCCGGTTATCATTTCCATCCTGCGGGCAAGATGACGTCCTACGCCGCCCAGTTTCTCGTGGCCGTAAGGGTCTTTGATGACCTTCTCGGTCTGGATAATCTCGCCGCCTTCTTCTTTGGCACCTTCAGAGATGGTTAGAAGTGAGTATCGGCTGGGGTTTGCCAGCTTGTCTTCAAGCATGAGGTGGGCGATGCGATCTGCGTTATAAGGAACCTCGGAGATGATGATCCGGTCGACGTCCGCCAGGTAGCCGGTGATGAGTGCCGTGGCGCCTGAGTAGCGGCCGAACAGCTCAACGATGCCGAGTCGTTCATGCGAGCCGATGGTGGAACGGAAGTTGTTCACAGCCCGCACGCTGTTGGACACAGCTGTGGAAAAACCGATGCAGTAGTCCGTGCCAATGACATCGTTGTCCATGGTCTTAGGAATACCAATGATGGGGAATCCGGCGGCGTCGAGATGGCTTCCGTAACTGAGTGTGTCATCACCACCGGTCACGACCAGAATGTCGATGCCGAGGCTTTCAAGCACGCGGATGGCATGATCCGTAAGATCAAGCACCTCATCATCGTCCTTGAAACGCGACCTTAGAAAGGCGGGGGCGGCGGCTTTGCTGACGGTCGAAGGGCGCGTGCGCGAGCTGTGCAGGATGGTTCCACCGGTGCGGTCAATCGTCCGCACGGCTGCTCGGTTGAGCGGTTGTACATACTGCTCGCGTGTCGATGGATCATCGGGGTTGATATGCACAAGCGCTTCCCAGCCCTTGCGGAGTCCAATGACCTCATAGCCTTCGTGTTCGGCTTGAAGGACAACTGTCTTGATGACCGTGTTCAAGCCTGGCACATCGCCACCGCCGGTCAATATTCCAATTCGTTTCATGGTGATCGTTCTCCGTTTTGTAAACCAAGAACGTGCTCACTGCACTCCGGGCTGCGATGATCGTATGTTGAGGAGTGCAGTGAACACGTTAAACCGTCCGTCAGGCCAGAAACGCTTTGACTTTACCGGCAATACCCTCCCCATCCAGTTCATACAGCTTGAGGAGTTCGGGATATTCACCCGTCTTTGTGTAGATATCAGGGATGCCCCAACGCATGAAGCGCACGCCGAGTCCGGCTTCTGCGATGACCTCGGCGACTGCGCTGCCAAGCCCGCCGTAAATGTTGTGTTCTTCTACGGTGAAAACGGCTCCGGTCTTCTTTGCTGCCGCGATGATGGCGTCGGCATCAATGGGTTTGATGGTGGCCATGTTAAGGACTTGTGCCTCCACACCCTCTTCCGAGAGAAGCTCAGCGGCGAGAAGCGACTGACCGACCATGCCGCCGCAGGCGATAATGCTGACGTCGCTGCCTTTGCGGACCTCATCTGCTTTGCCGATGATAAAGGGTTTTTCTTCCGTGTAGACCGTGGCTTCCTTCGGGCGGCTCAAACGCAGGTAGGCGGGACCTTCGAATTCGACCAGCGCTGCAACGGCCATCGCGGCCTGTGTGGAGTCTGCAGGATTGATGATGGTCATGTTCGCCAGTCCGCGCATCACCGCGATATCTTCCAGCGCGTGGTGCGTGGGGCCTGCAGGCGCCAGACCAACACCTTGATGCGTGCCGACCACGCGCACCGGAACCTTGCCGTAGGCGATGTCGGTGCGTACCTGTTCGGCGGCTCGCAGCGAAGCAAATGTTGCGAAGGTGGAGGCGAAGGGGATCTTGCCGCTGAGCGCCATGCCGGCTGCAATGCCGTACATGTTTTGCTCAGCAATACCAATGTTGAAAAATCGCTCGGGATAAGTGGCCGCAAAGTCCTTGAGACCGGTCGAGCCGGCTAGGTCTGCGGTCAGGGCGACGATGCGATCATCCTCCGCCGCAAGGGCTGTGAGGGCTTTCCCGTAGGCGGCTCGACTGGGGAGATCAAGATAACGTGAAGATGTACTCATGGTTGTCCTCGCTTACAGGTTGGCGCGCTCGTCGTTGATCATGTCCAGCGCAATGTGGAGCTGTTCATCATCAAGACGTGCATAGTGGGATTTGGTCATATCAGCCAGGAAAGGTAGGCCGCGTCCTTTGGTGGTGTTGGCGATAATCATCTTGGGGCCATCGGTGTCCGTGTTGAGGGCGTCGCGCAACTCCTTGACGCTATGCCCGTTGACCTCAATGACGGTCCAGCCAAAGGCTTTGACCTTATCTGCTAGTGGTTCCAGCGTCATGATGTTTTTCGTAGGGCCATCGAGGGAAAAGCGGTTGCGGTCAAGGACCACAGTGAGGTTGTCCAGCTGATAGTGGTTGGCGCTCATCAACGCCTCCCACATGCTGCCTTCATGCATTTCACCGTCTCCAACGATGGCATAGCTCTTCCAGGAAGCGCCTTCCATCTTGGCCGTCAGCGCCATGCCCACAGCGATGGGGAGACCATGCCCGAGAGAGCCTGCGCTGCACTCGGTGCCGGGAACTTTCCCATCGGCGTGCATGGCATAGGGTGAGCCCAGTGTGTCGAACGTTTTCAGTGCCTCGAGGGGGAAGAAACCGCGCATCGCCAGAACAGAAACCAGGGCGGCATTGGCGTGGCCCTTGCTCAAGACAAGTCGATCCCGGTCGTCATTGCCGGGATCGGATGGGTCAATGTTCAAAACATCAAAATAGAGCACGGTGAGGATGTCGGCGATGGAAAGACTGCCACCCACATGAATGCCCACGGGGCAGTCGTGGGCGATTTGCACGATGTGTTCGCGCAGATCGAGCGCCCTCGCTTCGAGTTCCTTTACCCTCTCTTGTTCACTACTCATTGTCCTAATGCCTCCATAGTCGCTTCCCGGGGTGCGGGGATGAATGACGAAAGGCGCATCCACGCCTTTCCAGAGAGAACAGCTCGTGCGCCAGGGCAGTGGGGAAGGTTTGCCTGATCCGGGCAGCACATGTGTTGCTGTGCGGTGATGTATATAGAGGTCTATATACGTCATCAGGATAACATAGCTTCGAGTTGAAGTCAAGCCGGGGCCTGCGAGGGGTGTCGCATGAGGTTCGGGAGGAGAGATTGTTGTCCGATGTCTATTGAGGTATAGTAAGGTTCGGTTGTGGGGCTGTATCAGCCTGCGACCCATACCCTGTCGATGAGGAGAAGCACATGGTTTCAAAGCAAGAGCTGGATGCCCTGCTCGCTAGCGAGCGTGATCGACTGAAAATAAGCATTCTACCTGTATCAGAGCGGGAGACGGGTGAAGCTGCTCGCCAACGAGCCCTGGCGGATCCACGGCAGATTGCAGGTGTCATTGAGAATGTGGAGCTGCATGCAGATGCCTCGGAAGCCGTGATGAAGGCGTATTGTGCAGACGCGCGTCGTTGCCAGTTTGTGGCGGTGTCGGTCAATCCTTGCCAGCTGGATGTGGTTGCACGCGAGATGCAGGGGAGTGGTGTGCGTGTGGGCGGGGTGGTTTCCTTCCCGTTTGGCGCCTCCACACCGGAAATCAAAGCCGCAGAAGCGCTGGATTCCATCCGCCGGGGAGCGGTTGAACTGGACATGGTGATGAATATCGGCGCGCTGCGATCCGGCGATGACCGTCTGGTGCTGGAAGATATCCAGGGGGTGGTCGCGGTCTCACGGCCGACAGGGGTTGTGGTGAAGGTCATCCTTGAGACCGGCTACCTGACGGATGAGGAAAAAGTGCGAGCGTGTCTGCTGATTGAGGAAGCGGGTGCGGATTTTGTGAAGACCTCGACGGGGTTTGGCCCCGGTGTTGCCACGGTGGAGGACATCCAGCTCATGCGTGCGGTGGTTGGGGATCGACTGGGCGTGAAGGCGGCAGGGGGTGTCCGCAGCCTGGAGACGGCGCTGACGATGCTGCGGGCTGGTGCTACCCGCCTGGGAGCGAGGGTGGGTGTCGACATCGTGGCCGAGGCGCAAACCCTGTAGGCGAAGGACAACTGCAGCGGATACAAAGAGCGCACCCATTCGGGTGCGCTCTGTGTTGCTGTTGTGTTCAGCGATGATGCTTAGCCGCCAACGCCCAGGACACGGCCGATGAGGCTGATGACGATGCCGACCCACTGGAAGTCAGCGTCACCGAAGGTCGTATTCTGGAAGCCGAGGGAAGCCATGCTTGGGAGCACGAACGCTGCGCCGAAGCTGATGAGCACGCCATTGACGAACGCGCCCAGGATGGCTCCGCGGGTGCCGCCGTAAGCGTTGCCGATCACGCCAGTGCCTGCGCCCAGGAAGAAGTGCGGGATCAGGCCGGGGATGATCACCGGCAAGCCCAGCGCGCCCAGGGCCAGCATGGAAAGCAGGCCTGCGACAAAGCTGGACAGGAAGCCGATCATCACGGCGTTCTCAGCATACGGGAACACGATCGGGATGTCGAACGCCGGCTTGGCGGCGGGGATGACCTTGTCCGCGATACCCTTGAAGGAGGGGATCACTTCGGCCAGGATGAGGCGCACGCCGTAGATGACGACGCCGACGCCAGCCGCAAAGGTCAGCGCCTGAACCAGGATGTAGACCAGCCAGTGCTGTCCACCGCTCAGGTTTTCCATCACCCATCCGCCGCCTGCGGCGAGTGCGGTGACCAAGAAGACCACAAACATCACAACACCGTTGGCGACCATCGAGTCCTTCAGGAAGCTCAGCGCCGCCGGGAATTCGATCTCTTCGGTGCTCTTGGAGTCGCCGCCGAGACGGCCGGCGACGCCTGCGAGCCAGTAGCCGAGGGTATTGAAGTGGCCGATGGTCCACTCTTCGGTGCCGCTGACCTTGGTGGAGACGCCCTGCGCCCATGCGGGCATGAGGACCTCAAGCAGACCAAGCAGGACGGCGCCGAGCAGCCACATGATCCACCCGGACATGCCCAGGGTGGTCAGGGAGACAGCCAGGAGCGCAGCCATGAAGAGGCTGTGGTGGCCGGTGAGGAAGATGTACTTGAACGGGGTGATGTAAGCAAAGATGATGTTGAACACAAAGCCCAGAACCATGATGGTAGCTGTGGCCTGACCGAGTTCGGCAAACGCAACCGCACCAATCGCCTCGTTTGTGGGGACGACGCCGGTGATGCCAAAACCCTCGGTAAACATCGGTCCAAGTGCGTCCAGCGCGCCGATAAGAATGCCAGCGCCGCCACCAAGCACGAGGAAGCCAATGATGGCTTTAAGTGATGATTGTACTGTGGCGCCAAAGCCCTTCTTTAGGGCGATGTTGCCCACCAGCGCGGCCACACCGGTAATGACGGCGGGGACACTGATGATGTCAACAAGAAAATCCAAAAAGCCTTGCATGTCGAGTCCTCCAATTACGTAGTTTAAGTTGTAGTGATAAGTCGATATCGTTCCTATGGATTGGTTCCCTCTGGGCTCAGGAGTCGTCGGAAAGCGCCTGCTGCAGCTTCTCGGCGACTTCATCTTCACTCATGAGATTTTTAACGACGATCATCTTGACATCGCCGATGTCTCCCATTTGCTCAGCCAGATGCTTCGACGTGACCACCATATCTGCCTTGTTGAGCAGAGCTCTTGCAGTGCCGATATCGGCTGTCTCTACTTCGGCGTCAACGCCAATCCGTCGTAACGCAGCATCAACTGTCATCTTGATGATGAGCGAGCTGCCCAAGCCCATTCCACAAACTGCCAGAATCTTCAAAGCTACACCTCCGGAGCTCATCGTGGATACCGGTAATATGTCGTGCTTGATTCTCCTCCTCCATCCCTCCTTTCAGGACGCTTCTCAACCTGCCAGCGGCGGATAAGCTCAAGCGGCATGCATGATGGTGAGAATGTCCTCTTTCGTTTCGGCTGCCTGCAGCGCTTCAACATTCTCCTGTTTGCCGAGAACGGTCGCAACCTGCCGCAGCGCCTGCATATGATCGGTCTTGTCTTTCGCCCCAAAGGCGAGGACGACATGGACCGGGTCGTTGTCCTCATTGCCAAACTCGATGGGTGGATCGAGCGTGATGATGCCCATGCAGTTTTGTTTAACACCCTTTTCGGGAAGTGCATGCGGCATAGCGATGCCTGGTGCAATCACAATGTAGGGTCCCAATTCCTTGACGGTTTCAATCATGGCGTCGATGTATCGCTCTTCGACGACATCGCTGTCCGCCATCAGACGGCCGACCGCGCGCACAGCTTCCTGCCATGTGGAGACTTTCACCTTGACAGCTACCCGTTCCTGGGTCAGCAGATCCTTCAACTCCATTCACGTCCTCCAGCTTGTAGTGTTGTTCCTGCCGCAAAGTCGCGTGGCACGTTGCTAGAAGCCCTAATAACTCGCTTCCAAGGGGGCGGCGTTATCGAGCAATCGGAAATAATTCTCATCTGACCGACGGACAATGGTCTTTAATCGAAAACGGTCTGCATGAAAATAACTGCGACCGTAGTTGATCTTCTGGTTCTCATTGTCATACACGATGACGTCATTAAAAAGGACGGGATCACCAACAATAATCTCGAGGTGTTCTGCGATGCCAGCACCGGAACGCACCACAGCGATCGTGTGATCTGCCCAATAGGGGGTGATATCGAAGATCTGTTCCACAGTTTCCATGAGGGGATTGGCGTTGAAGTCGACATCCATCAGTGTGCTGAATCGATCTGCAGCGAAGTAAGATTCATGCAGTACAACGGGTTTGCCATCCACACGGCGCAACCGTTTGAGGAAGAACATGTTCTCCCCAACGGGCAGATCGAGGGCGTGGGCGACTTTTTCGGGTGCAGGCAAGAATTGTTTTACCAGGGTCTCCGTGGAGTAGGGCACATTCTTGATACGCAATTCATCCGAGACCGTGCTCAAGCGACCAGCCCAGGACTGCTCGAAGATGTTGGGGCTGACGAACGTGCCTTTGCCATGAACCTGTACAAGCAAACCGTCCTGAATCAGGATCCCGATCGCTTTACGGAGCGAGCCGCGACTCACCCCGAGCGACTCAGCCAATTCAATCTCGCTGGGAAGCTTAAAGTTGGGCTGCCACTGACCGGTCGTAATCTGGGAAGTCATCCAGTTGCCAATCTGTTGATAGATGGGCACAACACTGGCCCGATCAATGGAGAATTGCATGCTCATTTCCTTGCCCGCCTTTCAAGCTCTGCATGATTAAGATTTCTTATTGTACACCAGATGCGGGCGATCGTCGTAAGCATTGGCTCTCGGCAGCTGAATGGATGGTGCATGCGGTATGTCATCAAGCTCCTGTCTCATGTTTTGGCACATTCATGCCAACTGGATCGCTTTTGATCAAAGTGATGCGGCTGGAGCCAAACTGCATCAGCGCCTATAGGTCTATAATCGTCTAGCAAGGTATATAAATATACCTTGAAACGAAGCGTAGCATAGAATAGATGGATTGTCAAAATGTGTTAACACTCCAGGAGCGTTCGAGATACGCGTTGGCGGGAACTCGTAGCAGGCTGGAGGTACAATGTGGCCTATGAGGTTGGAGTCCACATGCCAGTTTATCCGTACCTCGCTCGACATGGAAATATTCACGGGAATGCACACGCCCGTATCACGGGACAGATAGACTCCGCACTGAGTGCGCGCGGCATTCAGCATCAGCAGGCGCTGTTCCGCATGCTGGAAGCTGAGCCCATCGTGCGTATCCACACGAGCGCCCTCCCGCGAACGTGGCTAACGGCTGCCCCGCTGGCAATGGCACGTCCCCATCCTCTTCATGCACTGGAGGCCTTTGACGAGCTTGGCTTTGTGATCATGGAGGGCATCAACCCTGTGGAAATAAAGGATGCTGATTGGGGCTTTTGTGATTGGTGGCTGGAGGATCCTCTTATGAGAGCTCTCCTCGGGAGTGGAAAGCGTTGCCATGATCTGTCCCGATCGCATGGGTGTCTTCCTTCAGGAGGTGAAGTGGCCAGATGAGGGAGAAGCCATTGAAATCGTCGTCCACATACGAACCAACCAGCTCTTGCTCCATCGTCTTCTCCCCATTGAACTATCCACCGCGTTGCGTATCTGCCAGCCGCATGACGTGCTTTACCAACTGACCGATGTCCATTCCCCCCGACTTCAGCATCGCTTGCTTGCAGATGATCCGTCAACCCACTCCCGGGAAGATGGTGTTCGTGTGGCTGCAGCTGAGGAATAACTCTGGCAGGCCGCCCTGTACGACCCCTCGTGTTGGAAAACCCATGCCCCATTTTTGTCAGCATCTCGCTTCAAGCCTATAATCATCTAGCTCTTCCCATTAGCTGGATCAGAAGGGTGAGGTTTCCCTTTCGTCGTGGAACGTTGGTCTATAGAGCCCCCGGGACAGCGAGCATGGAGGATGACGACTCATGGCGGACTTTGTCGCAGCAATCGATCAAGGCACAACCAGCACCCGCTGCATGATTTTTTCACGCGATGGACGGGCGCACAGCGTCGCTCAACGGGAACATGCTCAGATTATGCCTCGGCCGGGTTGGGTTGAGCACAACCCCCTCGAAATCTGGGACCGGACCTGTGCCGTGGTAAGGGATGCCCTGCAAAAAGGTGGTGTTCGTACGCAAGACCTTGCAGGCGTTGGCATCACCAATCAGCGCGAGACGACAATCCTGTGGGAGCGGGCAACTGGAAAGCCCGTGTATAACGCCATAGTCTGGCAGGATACACGCACCAAACCTCTCATCGACGCGCTTTCACGCGAAGGGGGCAAGGAGCGTTTTCGCGATCACACGGGGCTCCCACTGGCGACCTATTTCTCAGCTTCCAAGCTGGCCTGGATCCTCGAGCATGTCGATGGCACGCGTGCAGCTGCGGAGCGGGGCGAGCTGTGTTTTGGAACCGTTGATTCCTGGCTTATCTGGCTGCTGACTGGAGGACCAGGACAAGGCGTACACGTCACCGACGTTTCCAATGCAAGCCGCACCATGCTCCTTGACCTCAAGTCACTGTCCTGGGATGAGAGCATGCTGGATGTGTTCGACATCCCTTCCACTGTACTGCCCAGGGTAGTTTCATCCAGCGCTGTCGAAGTATGGGGGCACACAAGGAAAGATGGGCCGTTTGAGGGCGAAGTTGCGGTATGTGGAGCCCTGGGTGATCAACAAGCCGCTCTGGTGGGGCAGACATGCTTTCTCCCGGGTGAAGCAAAGAACACCTATGGCACGGGATGCTTTATGCTCATGAACACCGGCGAGAAGATGGTCCCCTCAGCCCATGGCTTGCTCACGACAGCGGCATACCGGTTTGGCGGTGCACCTCCCGTATATGCATTGGAAGGGTCAATCGCGTATACTGGTGCGCTGGTGCAGTGGATGAGGGACAACCTCGGTTTAATCGAGACTGCGTCAGAGATAGAGACGCTTGCGCGTACAGTCGAGGATAACGGCGGTGTGTACTTCGTTCCTGCCTTTGCGGGGCTTTTTGCGCCTCATTGGCGTCCGGATGCCCGCGGGGTCATTGCTGGACTCACCAGCTATGTGACGAGCGGTCATCTTGCGAGGGCTGTACTGGAGGCGACCGCATTTCAGACCCGTGAGGTGCTGGATGCGATGAATCAGGATTCAGGTGTGTCCCTGCATTCCTTGAAAGTGGATGGCGGCATGGTTCAAAATGATTTGTTGATGCAGTTCCAGGCTGATCTTCTCGACGTACCTGTCGTCCGCCCGAAGGTCGCAGAAACGACGTCCTTGGGAGCTGCCTACGCCGCGGGCCTCTCGGTTGGTTTCTGGAATAACCTGCAAGACCTCCTTGAGAATTGGCAGGTCGACCAAACCTGGGAGCCAGCGATGGATGCCGGAGAACGGGATCGCAAAATGGATGCCTGGAACAAGGCTGTGAAACGCAGTCTGGAATGGGTTGAATAAGAGGTGATGATGAGAGATGCACGCGAATACCCACCTGCGCTGAAAGGGCGCCACAGCTTCGACGTTCTTGTGATCGGCGGCGGCGCAACCGGGATGGGAATTGCCTGGGACGCTTGCTTGCGAGGTATGGACGTCGTAGTCGTGGAGGCCCAGGAACTGGCGCAAGGAACGTCCGGGCGTTACCACGGTTTGTTGCACTCCGGTGGTCGCTATGCGGTCTCTGATCCTGTATCGGCAGCGGATTGTGCTCGTGAGAATGCCATCCTTAGGCAGATAGCGCCAGAGGCCATCGAGGACACAGGCGGTTTGTTCGTGGCCTTGAAAGGAGATCCTGAGGATTACCCCGATCGCTGGCTCAAAGGCTGCCGTGAAACGGGAGTCTGGGTCCAGGAAATGTCGGTTTCGTCCGCACGAAAGCGCGAACCACTGCTTACAGAAGAGATTTCCCGCGCCTTTGAAGTGCGAGATGGTTCCCTGGATTCCTTTGATTTGCTGCATGCGCTACGCGCCAATCTTCTTCATCGAGGCGCGAGTGTTCTGCTCGAGCATCGAGTGAATGGTTTGATTCGGGAGGATGGGATCGTCGTGGGCGCCGAAGTCTTCGGTCCGGATAAGCACAAACCGTTTGCTATCCGAGCGCGACGGACGATCAATGCGGCTGGTCCTTGGGCCGCCGAGGTTGCTCGCATGGCGGGAGTGACCATCCCCATGGCCCTGGGGAAGGGAACCATGCTCGCCATGGCAAGCAGACTGGTTCACACGGTCATCAACCGCTGCAGGCTGCCAGGCGATGGTGACATCGTAGTCCCGGTAGGGACGGTGATGGTGCTGGGCACGAGTGATGTGCCTGTCGATGATCCTGCCACCCGCAGCATTGAGCCATGGGAAGTGGACATGCTGATGGACGAAGCCGCCGCCTTGATACCCTGCCTGTCAGACCATCGTCCCCTGCGGGCGTGGGCCGGCATTCGTCCCCTCTATCATCCACCGGTCAAGGAGGATGAGACGCGTGAACTCCCGCGTTCCCATGTCGTGCTTGACCATGCCCGGGATGGAGCGGAGGGTTTCATCAGTGTGTTTGGTGGGAAACTGACGACCTTTCGCTTGATGGCGCAGGAAACCATCGACAGGATCGCTCCGTCTCTGGGGAACATCCAACCCTGTCATACGCATGATGTGCCACTGTTCGAAGAGGGCGCGTCGTATTACTCCCTGCCTTCCCGTTTGCAGAGGCTGGAGCGGCGTGGGGAGAGAGCAAGCGCCCCGAACCTGGTTTGCGAATGCGAGATGGTCACACACGAGGACGTTCTCCACGCGCTCGATCGGTGTGGATGCCAGTCGCTGGACACGCTGCGGCGAGAATTACGCATCGGGATGGGTCCCTGTCAGGCAAGTTTCTGTGGCTACCGGACAGCGGGCATTGTCCAGCAAATGGACGCGGATGCTCCTCCCGATGGCGGTTTGCTGTCCTTTATCCAGGAACGCTGGCGTGGCAATCGGCCGGTGGCATGGGGGCACACACTGCGGCAAATGGCGTTCTCACGCAGGGTCTATATGGAACTATTGAATGTGGACGGACTTGACGGGGTGGAACGATGACGAAAGTCGTAGTTATAGGCGCCGGCTTATCCGGTCTCTTTTCCGCCATCCTCGCTGCGGAGAAGGGCGCGGATGTCACACTATTAACGCGAGGACGGGGTGGACTTGAACTGTCACATGGGTGCGTGGACATCTGGCGTGATGGCGAGTTGCATGCGGGACTGGATTCACTGTCGCCAAGCCATCCCTACCGAAAAGCAGGCATGGATGCGCTGGAAGGAGCGATGCGGGCTTTTCTTCGCATCGTGGAGCCAGCTGGTCTTGGTTACATCGGTGATCTTCATCAATCGCTGAAGATCCCTACCGCTGTTGGGACCTTTCATCTCACCAACTTCGCCCCGCGTGCACAGGCACCAGACGAGGATATTGCAGAAACCCCGACGGTGATTGCTCGCATCGAGGGTTTTCGGGATGTGTATCCGGAGATGATCCGCACCAATCTTGAAGCTCGAGGTGTCCCGGTTATTGGGATCGTTGACCTTCCCCTGCCCGGACCGCCCGTTCGCGATGTGTATGCCAGTGATCTGGCGCGGCTCTTCGATCATCCCGGGGACGCGGCGAGAGTGTGCAATGCCTGGGAGCACAGTTTGGGCGGTGTCAGTGCGCGTCGCCTGCTGCTTCCTGCTGTGCTTGGCTTCCGGAAGGCTGGTGCTGTTCACCGTGAGACGGAGGCCGTACTTGGGCTTCCCGTGCAGGAGTTCCCGACACTCCCACCCAGCATGCCGGGGTTACGATTGGAGCGAGCCCTCTGGCGTGCAGCTGATGAGGCAGGTGTTCACCTTGTGGAAGGCCCAATGGTTCATGCCCTTCCTGCTGAGGCGCAAAGAGGTGCGAACGTGTCTAGCCTGATTGCAGAAACAGCCGGTGGAACGCGTTCTTTCCCGGCCGACATGGTGATTCTTGCGACGGGTGGCGTGTTGAACGGTGGCTTGCAGACGGCGAGGAGCGGGATGGTTGTGGAATCCGTCTTTCATATTCCAATCCATGGTGTGGATTCAAGGAGTACTTGGACACGGGGAGAGCTGCTGGCTGCCCAACCCTTTGAGCAGTTTGGCCTCAGCGTGGGTCCGGGCTTTCGACCAGTGGATGAAGATGGCGAAGTGCTCTTCGACAATGTGCGGGCGGTTGGAGGAATACTGGCCGGCGCGGATCGAATTTCGGAAGGCTCCCGACAGGGAATCGACCTGGCAAGTGCGTATTTCGCAGTGGAGGATGGATTGGGATGATGCGCCCGGGATTCACATCAGATCAGTGTTTGAAATGCAACATCTGCACAGCTGCCTGTCCGGTCGCAGCAGTCACGGACTTGTTCCCGGGGCCGAAGGCGGTTGGGCCCCAGGCCGAACGCTATCGCCACCCCCGGCTGCCTTTACCGGATGAATCGGTTTCATACTGTTCAGGATGCGGGACGTGCACACGTGTTTGTCCCCATGGTGTGGCGATTGCGGAGATCAACATCCAAGCGAAGGCGCGTCTGGTGGAGGAGGGATCGGTACCACTGCGCGATTTTTTCCTCTCCCGCCCCGAACTGTTAGGTAAACTCGCATCGCCTTTTGCACCTCTCGCAAATGCGCTTCTTGATGCTCCACTGGTACGCTGGTTCTTGGACAAGACCGTCGGGGTGAGCCCGGGTGCAGCGCTGCCGGCCTTTAACCGCGTGTCGCTACGGCGGAGAGAGTCTGACCGCTGCGTGTCGCTTCCTCCAGAACCTCATGCCGGGAAACGTTTGGTCGCGTACTTCCACGGCTGCAGCACAAATTACTACGAGCCTGAACTGGGTCAGATGGCGATCGCTGTCCTGGAGCGGCTTGATTGTCAGGTTGTGCTTCCACCCCAGAAGTGCTGTGGACTTCCGTTGCAGTCGAATGGACTGTTTGATGCGGCCCGGAAGCAGGGTAGGGAGAATGTGAAACGATTGCTGCCCTTTGCGGAACGGGGCATTCCCATTGTGGGAACTTCCTCGTCGTGCATGCTCGAACTGAAGCATGAATACGAAGCCGTCCTAGGATTGGATGGGGAAGGGTTGAAAACCGTATCACATCTGTGCTTCGATATGTTTGAATTTCTCCTGCTGGAATTGGAGGAAGCACTGGGGAAGGTGCATTTTTCGCCCATTGATGCGGCTGCGCTGTATCATCCACCTTGTCAGCTCCGCAATCACGGGGTCGGTATGCCGGCTTTGGCGATCATGCGGCGCATTCCCGGCCTGAACGTGGAGCTATCCGAAGCAATGTGTTGTGGTGTGGCCGGAACCTATGGCGCCAAAAGTGAGAAGTACGCCATTGCGCGCGCTGTCGGGCAAGGACTTTTTAACCAAATTCAAGAGAGCGGTGTCGATTTTGTGATCAGCGACACAGAGACGTGTCGATGGTGGATCGAGAAGCACACCGGACTCCGCGTGGTGCATCCGATTGTGGTGCTAGCCAGCGCGATGGGGGTGGGGGAGCTGCCCTCGCTTCAGCCACATTGAACGCGTTTACTGAACGCGCTTCACAATCATGTAGCGCGTCGTGCCGCTCAACACCAGCAGAATCGCGCCTTTCGCAGATGCTTGCTTCCCAAGTTCGGAAGCGACGATGCGCGGTGGAAAGAGCGTTGCACCTTCAAGCCGCTGCAGGATAAGCGGCAGGAGCAGGTCGGATGAACGCGCGACACCTCCGCACAGGACGATGATTTCGGGATCGAGCAGCGCGGTGATATTGCCAATGGCGATGCTGAGCAAATCTGCGGTGTCCTCCACCACTCCTTTTGCCCAGGATTCACCGTCGCGTGCAGCTTGAAAGACTTCTTCCGCTGAAGGTGGATGCTCGGGTTTCCGTCCATACTGCTGCATTAATCGCGCGCTGGCACGCATGGAAATACCGGTGCCGGAAGCCAGGCTCTCCAGGGCGCCCCAATCTGCATATCGTTTTCCCAGATGTTCACAACCCGGGAACATGAAGCCGATTTCTCCCGCTGCTTGATTGAAGCCTCGCAGCAAGGTTCCGTCCTGAATGATGCCTCCTCCCAGACCCGTTCCGATGGAGATGGCGACAAGGCTTTGTGCTGAGCGACCTGCGCCATAGCCCCATTCGCCGAGTGCGGTGAGATTGATGTCGTTCTCAACGAAGACGGGGAGGTCGAAATGGTCCGTGAGCAGTTGCTGGAGGGGTAGGTTTTCCCAGGCAAGACTGGGGGCATGTGCCACCACACCTTCCGGCATGAGAACAATGCCGGGCACAGCGATCCCGATCCCGCGCAGGCGTTGGCCAGCAGGTCGGGGTTGGTCAAGGATGCCCTCGATGAGGTCGATAAGCGCTTGCTGGTTTTCCTCGGGAGTCTCTTTATGTGGGATGGCGACTTCATGGAGAATGGTACCTGAAAGATCTGCGAGGGAGCCGTACATACTACGACTTCCAAGATCAACACCGATCACCGCGTAGGCGGAGCCATTAAAGCTCAGCAGCGTGCGGGGTCGTCCCCCCGTGGCTTGGCTGTCACCTGTATCGCGGACGAGGTCATCCTCAATCAATTCATCCACAATGCGCATAACCGTTGGGAGGCTTAAGCGGAGCTTATCGGCGATGCCAGAACGGGAGAGAGGACCACTCTCGCGGATGAGTTCAAGAATGGCAGCGCGGTTGATATGCCTCACCGTGCTGGATCGGGCGACTTCTCGAATGCCGAACGGTGCCTCGGGATGATCTGCCTGCATGCCTTCCTCATTTCAAGTCGGGTTGGCGAACCCCCGCAGGGTTGTCTTCCCCCAGTAGGATTCATTCTAAAGGGTTTGCGCAGAAAACGAAAGTGTCGCGGCGAGAGCCGCCCGCGTGTGTGGGGTTACCAACTTCGCTGTTTGATGCCTGCATTGCTTGACAAGTGGGCATCTGGCCTTTTAATAAGAGGGAGGACTCCTGTTCACCGTTCGGCCGTAGCTACTATGCACCGGTTGTGCGCTTCGTATGGAAATCCATCGTCGGCCCGTAAGTGTCCATGTGCCAGATGTCGATGGGTTGGAAAGGGATGGATGTGTTACATCGAGTCGATAGGATAAACCGTCATAGCAAGATCCCGCTCTATCAGCAGTTGTATGAAATCATTCGAGCGAAGATTGATTCCGGTGATTTTTCACCCGGAGATATGCTTCCTCCCGAGTCGGAATTGATTGACCAATACGAAGTCAGCCGTGCGACGGTCCGTCAGGTACTGGATATGCTCGTAAACGAGGGGCTTATTTTCCGCCAAAGGGGACGCGGCACGTTTGTGGCACACCCGACGTTGGAACAAGGCTTGACCCGTATCCGTAGCTTCACGGAGGATATGGAGCAGCGAGGCCTGGAACCCGGCACGGTCGTGGTGTTCTCGGGTCTCGTGCCAGCCCCGGAAGGCATTGCCGAGAAACTTGAGATCTCCGCAGGGGATGAACTTGCCAGACTTTCCCGCCTGCGGATCGCAGACGGGGATCCGATGAGCTATGAGGAATCCTATCTCATCCATGACTATTGTCCCGGCATTCTGGATGGCGATTATGCCAACTATCCGCTGCGTTTTGCGTTGAATGAAAAGTTTGGAATCCGCATCACACGCGTCAAGGAATCGATTCGAGCTGTTGGCGCGGAGAAGGAAATTGCAGAGTGGCTCCAGATAACCCCGGGAGCTGCGGTCTTCAAGATGGAACGAGTTGGGTACTCGTCTGAATCCGTTCCCATTGAGTTCCTGCGCATTTTCTATCGTGGCGATCGGTACGTGCTTTATAACGAACTGCATAGTTAAGTCACTGCGCGGGTCTTACCATCCCTGAGCCTGCCGTCTCCGACGGCGGGCTTTTGATTCCCCCCCGTTTTTAAGCGTTCTTTATGGTCATTTCATCTTCATGACCATACGATAAAGCTGTTGGAAAGGGAGGCCGATTCTCCCTGCCTTTCTGTCCGCGTAGCCAGCTGGCTCTTCTTTTCGGGAGCGCAGGACGACGAAATGGACTGGGATTATGTGGTAATGGCAGTGACGATATTCCTTATCGGGACTGTGCTCATGCTCTACGCTCGCTGGCGGTTTAAGAAGAGCATTGCGGTTGAACTGACGGCGATGATTGTGTTTGCTGTGCTGCTGGTGGGGATGACGCCATTCAGCATGAATGCCGAGGAGGGTATGCGCGGCATCCATGTCGCCAAGCAAGACATGCAGCACCATTCAAACTCGCTGCTTGCAGCCATGGATACTGTCTCGACAATTGTAGACGAGAATTCGGCTGCCCGAGTGGAGATGTCGCCAGATGCCGAAGAGGGTGAAGAAAACGCTGCGGCGACAGAGGACGTCAGTTCGTTTCTGGAGGAACTTTACGCGCAGGTGCAGGATGTACGTCAAACGGCCGCGATAATGGACGAACGCTGCGGCCTATTTTCGGAACGGCTGTGTGGTTTCCCGTTGGAATCTGACGAGGATGGCAACCTTGAAGCTCACGTACCTGCTGGAAATGGTCACACCCATGAGCCAGCCCCACGGATGGATCTGGTCTGAAAGGAAGAGGAAGGGGTCGTATGGAAGAGCAATTGGTCGTATTTCAACTCGCGGATGAAATGTACGCGATGTCCATCCAGGCTGTCGAGGGCATCATTAAGATGCAGTCCATCACACGTGTACCGCATGCACCACCCTATGTAGAGGGTGTGACCAACCTGCGAGGAGAGGTGCTGCCTGTGATGGATTTGCGCAAGCGCTTTGGTCTTGACGCGCATACGGCGGATGAGGAAACGCGCATCATTGTCGTTGAGATGGGCGAGGAAAAGGTGGGCATGATCGTGGACGGGGTAAGCGAAGTGCTGCGAATCCCGGCTCAGGACATTGAGCCCCCCTCATCTCTTGTGGGGGCTGTCGATGCTGTCTTTTTGAAGGGGATTGCCAAACTGGAAGGGGATCGGCTCGTCGTGCTTGTTGACCTCGAACGGATCCTCACGCTTGAAGAGAAGGCAGAACTGGAAGGTTTTGAAGCCTGATAAGCAGGCTCGTTGCTCGATGTTCAAGTCCTGGCCGTACAGGTCAGGGCGTTTCTCCTTAATGAAAGGCCTGTGACTCTCCCACCTTGCGTGGGTTCCACATCGATTATGAGCCAGGTTTCCTCATCTTGAAATACATGTAGGCCATGGATCCCAGCGTTGTCAGAAACGCAAGAAGAATTCTGGTTGCATCAAGTACGGGCCTGATGCGGACTTCGCCATCCTGCACGGTGATGACTGCCACGGGCCTTCCACTCGCGCCGCCGCCGCCGCCACCGCCACCGCCCATACCGGGTTCGGAATCATCGGTGGCTGATGAGTCACCATCCGCTTCCTCAGGTCGTGGATGCGGCCCTGAGCCAAGACCGAAACCGAAGCCCAGTCCAACTTGGACGTCTGATGCGGTGATCACATCCATATCCCCGATGCGAACTGGTGTGGAAAAGACGGCCTTCCCATCTGCCGTGTCAAAGAGCTTCTTCAGGGTGTCCAGTGATCGTTTTTCGTTTGCTTCGGTGTGGTTCTCCACGCGTGAAAACCGTTCAGGTTTCATCTCTCTCTCCTATCCTACGCCTTCTCCAGAAGAATCCTGCCAATCCAACGACGAGGCTGATGACAAGGCAGAGCACCTGGATGAGGAGGGTATAGTCACGGATGGGAAATCGTTTGGTCTCGCCATCGTGAATGAGGGAAACCGCCGTAGGACGCACCCAGCACCAACCATAACGTGGTGTCAGCGCTCTAATGGTCGTTGTTTCGGGGATGATGATGGCGCGTTCACTGTAGAAGGCATCGCAATGGTCTCGTTGAGCCTTAATGTGCATCTCCAGCCTCTACTCATTCATGGCGCTGGTGGCCATCGGTGTTGAGGAGTGTTCGTCAATCTTTCTCCATGCCCAGCGGGGCGCTCATCATGGGTATTGGAAACGCAGGACTTCTGTGTCGTCACCAGGCGATACAGTGCCGAAAACTTGTTCAATAACACGGCCGTTTGCGCGCACAATGAGTTCAAATGCCTGCTCGCCTTGGTCTTCCAAGCACTCACTGAAATAGACAACATTGACGCTGTATTCGCCATCTTCAGCGGTGCCGACAGGCCAATAAATGTTCTCGATGGGATTGGAAACGGCTGTCGCACAGAAGCCGTTGGAATCGCGATCGAGGAACCCGCCGCTTTGTGGAGCACGGTTTTCATAGAAGATGGTGACCCCGGAAGGCGTCGTCGCATGAAGGTCGAGGTCAACCCGGGAGTACCAGAGCAATGTGATCTGCACTTCACCCGATCCAAGACCCGCTATGGGGGTAGGTTCAGGGATCTCTGTTGGAGTCGGTGATGGTGTTGGCGATGGCAGCGGTGTTGGTGTGGGTGGTTGCTCGCAGTTGAGCCGGAGTGTGACATCGCCAAGCCCATCGCTGCTGGTGCGCAGAATAACTGGCGCCGAGGAGGCGACCACGTCATCAGGAATAGAAATGGAATATTGAGGTTCACCAGTGCGGATGGTATAGGTATTGAGAGGTTCGCCATCGACGGTGAAGAGCCCAACTTGAAGAATGCTGCTTCCATCGAGGTCGATATCCTCGATAAACAGTGTGGTAATGCGGCCAGGAATGGGCAGGAAATCGAGTTCGGAAGCAAGGTTATCGCCGGGCAGCGTGATTCGTTGCTCAGCACCACAGGTCAATTCCGTCGGTGCCGGCGTCGCCGAGGCGCGCGGTACAAGTGTAGGTGGGCGCGATTCGCGCAAGGCGGTCGACCCACAAGCTGCCGCTTCAAGGTAGCCTTGCTCTGAGAAGCGAGTGCAGAGTGCGGTGTCCATACCGAAGGTGTCTAGCCAGGCAGCATAGAATCCCTGAATATCCTGGATCGCATCACCTTGTTGAGCAATGGTCTGGATGATGCGTTCAATACTGTATTGCAGCACTTCGCCATCATCTCCAGTGTCCACCATGTCCCAGAGTACCTGCATCACCGCGCCTGGAGAGTCAACATGGTAGGTCCCAGTTCCGTTTTCCAGATTGAAGCTGGTCTTGACCGAAAGGCTATTCTTATAGGCAGTGAAACCCGGATCCTGGCGTACCATGCTAGAGAAAAAGTAGCCCCATCCCTCCGCCCATGCACTGCAGGCTTCGGTTGCCCGTTCGGGACCACTCCAGGAGGCAATGCAAGTGGTCGCATCGGTTTCGGGCAACCAGTGGAGCAGGAAGTGGCCATAAATGGCAAGAAGAAAGTCATCATCCCAGGCGACCTGTGGGGATTTCCCAAGATAAACAACACCGGTCTGAGGAGAAAAGCCTGTGTCCCAGCGCCCGCGATCAGATGGGTCGGACCAGGCGATGAGCAACTGCGGAGGCCGCCAACCACGCGTGGTTTCTTCAGTGAATGAAAAGCCGCGCTGGATGCTCGCAAGGATATTAAAGGCTCCGCTGGCCTCCAGAGGGATGGTCAGCGATGGGAAGCGAAAGGTGACCGACGAGGAAGTAAGTGCTAGTGGTTCGCTGTCGTAGGCATAGCGCGCCGAAACGGTCGTGACCCCGTCGCGTACGGACACGACGCCGTGCTCTTCAGCATATACCCGGAGAATCACGTGGGTGACCTCTTCGTTGCTTTCGAGGAGGAGCTCAGCATTCAGGCTGAGATCGAATCGTCCCTGCTCGTCAAGATAGCCCTCTGCAATGAGCTGTCGGTCTTCCCTGGTGATGAGCGCATAGCGAGCATTTGCAAGGGGAAGAGGTTCTCCCCCTTCGGCCGTCTGAGCAATTCCGTCCATGTAATACACTTCACCCTGCACGCGTAGTTGCTGATTCAGCGGCTGCGGTGTGTCGTCATGAATCACGAGCCCGAATATGCCGGGTTGACGTATCTCGGCGGACAAGCGGTTACCTGTTTCGTTCCTGTCTGTTGGCAGCGCCAGCCACTCGACGCCATCGTAAAGATAGAGCTGCAAGGGGAGAGACTGGATCTCAGCGGGTAGTTGATCCAGCTCATAGACAACGCGATAGGCAGCGGTGTTGGAGGGGAGGATGGTGTAGGGCATCCATTCCACTGCGAACAGGCGGTCGACGAGATCGAGCGAGTCAGAATTAGGAAGTGCGTTGACGGGTAGGGTGAGTACTTCAAGTCCCCCTTTGCCGGTCACACTGTTCTCACCCACCTCGAATGACCAAGCACCCAGTGCTGCGCGACCGCTCTCTGCATCAATCTCGTATACGATCTGTTCAAGTGAACGCAGGTCATCGACCGGAAAACGCGGGTTGGTGCCCCCAAAGCCTGAGATGAACAATGTAGCAAGGAAGATGAGCACCAAGAGGATGCCCAACATGGCCGCAAGAAAAAAGCCCCCGATCATGACGTACAGCACCGGGCGGGGGATCTCAGCTGTCATGGAGGACTGGCTGATACGCTGGATATGCGTACGAAGTGGAGATAACCTCCCCTTCCTTGGGTCCACGAATGCTCTCCTGGTTGGCTGCAACAGTTCCAACACTGATTCCGGGTGGAGAGGGTTGGAAGTGCTGTACCGAGTTTGCTCGTTGCGTCATTATATGCGTCGCTTGGGGCATGGTCAAGCTGGGGGAATCACCCCCGGGTTTTTGGAATGGGAAGCGTAGTTTGCTAAAGCGGGTATAATTCCGCCATAGTGTCAAAGAGGAAAGCGCTGCCCTGTTTCAGGGATGGCAAAGCCATCCTCTCATTGTATAGGCAGGAATGTGAACAGATCACCAGTGTTGATGGAAGGGTTTCAGAGCGATAGCGGCTCACGCGCGGATGAAGGCCGTCGCCTTGTGCTGACGATTGCTTTTGTTCTCGTGATCGTGCATCTTGCGGGACTTTTGCTGGTTGCCTTCTTCGCAGCCTCCTTTTTTTTCCAGACGCCTGGTGCTGCGGAAGCGCTCGTTCAGACAACGGCGTTTGAACGTAACCCGGACGATTCCACGATGAGCGCGTTGCGATCGGTGTTTGTGGATGAAGCGCTGCCCCGGGAGGACCAAGCGCAGTTTGATCCCATGGTGGAACCCGAGGAGTCAATCAATGCGCCAGCGACTGAGGCCGTTGAAAGTGCATTTCTCACGATGCTGACAACCCTTGCCCCATACCAACCTGAAGGCGTCTTCTTCAACCCGGCAGGGTGTCGAGTACCTCAAGATGGTGAGCCTGTAGAGGGAAATGGCTGGACCCTTTCCCGGCGGACGTACGACATGCTGGGGCATGCTGCAGAACTCTTCGGGGCAGTTCTCGATCCAGGCTCACTCACCATTGTGTATACCAATGTGGAGAATAATGGCATCATCCGCCTACCCGTAGTTGAGGAGAACGGCGCGCTCCAAATTGGGATGATCAGCGGGAATGGATTTGACACCCGCTATGGTGAGGTGGAGCCCCTCATCCGTGCGTTGCGGGTGTCTGGTTTTGCTGCCTGGTTCTGGGATTGGGACGAGCAGTATCTGGGCTCCGAGCCTGTTATCGAGGCCATTCCCATTGGGGATGATGCGCTTCCTGAGGAGCTTCACCAGCTGGTGAGGGGTAGTGCCGGCTATTTTGACGGCTATCGGATTTGGCTGGACGGTCAACGTGGGATGGATCCGCATGGAGGCCCCATCGTGTGCCAGTGGATGGTCGACGACGGACTGGTGGATGTGGATCAAGCCGCAAACCTGCCACGCGTCGGCACACCGCTTGGCGAGTGGCAGCGACAACTACAGGAGATTGCCGCTTCGTTCATCACGGATACTCGTAAAGAGACCAACCGACTGGCGCGGGAAATCGGCTTTCTGGGAGGAACGGTTGAGGATCCGTCCAATATGTGTGGCCCATTAACCGCAGCCATCCTTGGAGAGACTGGCTTGTTGCCCTCTGAGGTAGGACCGATTCGTGACCCCAAGAGTTTTTGGCTTGCAAATCCCGCCGTGAATGGGCGTCCCTGGTCACTTTTCCCACTAGATGATTATGCCCTTTACAATGTTGAGACGGCGCTTTCCCAGTTTTCCTTCAGCGATTGGCCGCTTTGCCCAGGGGACATTCTCTTCACCTATGCGGGTGTCGGGGAGTATTCCCACGTATTCGTTGTAACGGAGATCGATCCGCAAGGAAGAGCGTATACGGTTACCAATCAAATCCAATCGGATGGAAGTTTCCTCGTGGAGCGCGTCCTGCTGTATGATCCCAACAACCCTGCTGCCGGTGCTTTTCGCAATGAATGGACGACCAATGTCGAGCGTGGGAGAACCGGTCTGGGTGGATTTGACGTGTTACGCAGGATAAGCAGCTGTTTGCAGGAAGGCACTTCAGTGACGTATGTCGTGCAGCCCGGCGATACGCTTCCCGCAATCGCAGCAACGTTCCGGAGCGGTGTGGAAGAGATCCTCCGCGCCAGCGGACTTCCCGCAGATACAACCGTGCTGGACGTTGGAGAAACACTTACACTTCCCGTTAACTTAGCCGGAGCTAACCCCTGAACAAAACAAAAAGCGCCGCATACGCGGCGCTTTCGATTCCTCCAGGCAATGTTTCAGGTCAGCGGAGCCTGTGGCTGATCGGTGTTTGGCTTTACGGCGCCGGGTGATGGAACTGGCGATGATGGGTCTTCGCCATAGAAGATGGATTGGACATTGTTGTTCAGAAGGAACATCAGAATCACGAGATCGATGATGGTCCCAATGAAGAAGACGCAAAGACCCGCCACGCCGATGGTGGCAATCTGCACCCAATCAGGTGAAAGCGAATTGATTGAACCGGCCACGAGACCGATCACGCCAAGCAATCCGCCACCAATCCCAAACATGGCGAGGAAGACTGCGGCCATGCGTGCCCAATTGGCCATCTTGATCAGCCCTGAACCCACCCAAGAGTACAAACCCGCCATAATGATGCCGGCAAGCAGCCCAATGATAGGGAGAAAGAGCGTGTTGGATGGTGCTGCCACACCGTAGGTCGGGGTTGGGGTGTTTACGCCAGGGATGATGGCGTACACAACAATTGCAATGGAAGCCAGCAGCCAGATGACGCCCAGAAGAAAATGGTAGGCCCCAACCAGGAAAAGGCCATCCTGAATCGCTTTGTAGCCACCTCGGATTCTCAACATGCTCGTATCCTCCTCAATGCTTGACACAGGTGCATTCATCGACGCCTGCTATGAACGGGTATTCATGCACAGTAGAAACGCGCCTATGAGTCCTGCTCCAGTCGAAAGGTAAGGGCATCCCGGTACTGCTGCACGGGGATGTTTGGGGGTGATTGCTCTGCGAAAAAGGGTTCCCATCCACTGTGGGCAAGCTCTGCAGCAAACCAGCGAAAGGCATCCCCCGCCGTTAGTGGATGCTCGAATCCGCTCAACGCTATGTAGCCGACCATGCCCAGGGGGGATTCCACCTTCTGCATGATGTACTTGCCTGTAAAGGTGTTTTCGAATTCATCCAGCAGGGTAAGGATGGGAGCCGGGTCGGTAATCTGTGTGAGGTAGACCCATTTCCCGCCCACTGCCATGAGCCGGATGAGGTCGTACGTTTTCCCAGTGGGTGGATTATCCTTTGCCCCTCGAGTCGTTTTCCGAGAGGACGGCTTGGGCTTCGCAGCTTTCTTTTCGGCGGGCGCATTTTTGGTGGTTTCCTTTTCTTCCGCCGGAGTTCCATCAGTCTGCTCGTCAGCCGGTTCTTTCTTCGTTTCCGTTCGGCTGAAGAGATTCTTGACACTATTGGGGTCGAGTTCAGCACGTTTTGCCATGGGCTGGTTCTCTTTTCATCGGATGACTGGCTCTCCTCTGTCCTCGAGGGAAGAGAAGGATCAGCCGGTACGGTTTAACGATCGCCTTCGATGACTTCGGCAAGGCCGCGGTAGGCCACCGAGGATGGGTTGTCTGGTGCATATGTGACGACCGACTGGCCGCTCACAGGCGCCTCAGCGACACGTACGCTGCGAGCAATCTGCACCGGGATCACGGGGAGTCCGGCCTGATGCCATGCAGTCAGGACCTCGTTGTGGTGCTTGAGCCTCCGGTCCCAGAAAGTCGGCAGGACGCCAAGCACGCCCAGATCCGGGTTGAGCTCTTCGCGGACCTCATTCAACGTCTCTGTAAACAGCGCCAGTCCGCGCAGATCGAGATATTGTGGTTGGGAGGGGATCAGCACATCATCCGCAGCAACGAGCGCGTTGATGGTGAGCATGCCAAGGCTGGGTGGGGAATCGATGAGGACATGGTCAAAACGGTCCTCTAGCCTGGAGAGGTGACGGCGGAGGATGTTTTCCCGCCCTATTTTCGCAAGCAGGCGCATCTCGGTATGCGCAAGAGCGATATCGCTGGGAGCAAGGGATAGATGGTCTCCGACATCGGTGAGGATGGCTTCCATGGGGATCTCTCCCATCATGACTTCCGCCATGCTCCTTCCCGGTGATTGGACGCCGCATGCGCCAGTCAGGGAAGCCTGTGGGTCCATGTCGATGATAAGAACCCGGCGGTTGTACTCCTGTGCCAGGATGATCCCCAGTGCGTGCGTGGTGGTGGTTTTCCCCACGCCACCTTTATGATTGGCCAATGCAAGTGTGTACATGGTGCACATCATACTTCAAACTTAGGCATGAGGCAATTGAATCGAAAGGCGGCATGCCTGGTTGACGCTCCAATCCTCGGTCCCTATAATCCCAGTACTTCGATCGCACATCCGTGACCCATCCGGCGGAGGGAAATCGCCATGACGGAAACGACCATTCTCGTTAGGAACGCAGACTTGCTGCTCACGATGGACCCAGAACAAGAGCGCATACCCGGCGGGGGCATGTTCATCCGTGGCCATGTCGTGGAATCGGTTGGAAAGACGGAGGAGCTTCCGACTGAGGCCGATAAGGTCATCGACGCCAGCGGCATGCTCATCATGCCCGGCCTGATCAACGTTCATCACCATCTCTACCAGACCCTCACGCGTGCCCTCCCGGGTGCGCAGGACGCAAAACTGTTCGATTGGCTGGTACGGTTGTATCCCGTCTGGGGTGAATTGACCGATGAAGCAGTTTACGTTTCAACCAAACTCGGGCTGGCTGAGCTTGCCCTCACGGGCTGCACGACGTCCACCGACCATCTCTATATTCTTCCCAATGATTGCCGGCATGATACCGAGATCCAGGCTGCGCGGGAACTGGGTATTCGCTTTCATGCCACGCGCGGGTCGATGAGCCGTGGCGAGTCCAAGGGTGGACTACCGCCAGATCATGTGGTGGAAGACGAGGATGCCATTCTTAAGGACTCGCAGCGTGTCATTGAAGCCTTTCATGATCCCGAACCGTATGCGATGACACGTGTCGCGCTGGCACCCTGTTCTCCCTTTTCCGTCACAGCGGATTTGATGCGGGAGACCACAAAACTTGCGCGCGCCTACAACAATGTCATGCTTCACACCCACGTTGCCGAAACGAAGGACGAAGAAGACTATACCCTGGAGAAAGTCGGACTTCGCCCCGCGCGTTACATGGAGGAGCTTGGTTGGGTTGGTGACGATGTGTGGTGGGTTCATTGCATCTGGCTCACCGATGATGAGGTTGACCTCATGGCAGAGACGAGTACCGGTGTGGCGCACTGCCCTTCATCCAACATGCGTCTCGGTTCAGGGATCGCACCCATTGTCCAGATGGTGGAGAAGGGCGTCAAAGTGGGCATTGGCGTTGATGGATCGGCGTCAAACGATGCAGGTCATATGATCATGGAAACCCGAAACGCGCTCATGCTGCAGCGCGTGGCCAATGGTGCGGAGGCCTTCACCGTGATGGACGCGCTGCGACTGGCGACCACCGGCTCTGCTGCAGCGATCAACCGACCGGATCTTGGCCGGCTGGGTGCGGATCAGGCGGCTGATTTCATCGGTGTGCGATTGGATCGCATGGAGATGGCTGGAGGAGCGATCCATGATCCGGCTGCGGCAATGCTCCTCAGCCCGCCGCTCACTGTGGATTTAAACGTTGTCAATGGCCGCGAGATTGTGGTGGATGGGAAGCTGGTCGGTGTGGATGTTCCAGCGCTTGTTGAGGAGCAGAACCGCATTGCGAAAGCGATGGCCGAGAAGCATCCCGCCTAGGCTGTTTACCAGCGCGATGAAGATGAGCCGGCACCCTCAGGGTGCCGGTTGTTCTTTCAGTGAGACGGGTAGCGATTCATCTCGCAAGCAGGAAAGCAGGGTATTGATCGTGTCGGGCGGGTGGGTGAGACGGTAGAGCTGCCAGGTTTCGCTGTGGGAGATTGTCTCGCCAGGTGAGAAGGTCCACCAGGGTGACAGGGTTTCCATCTCGACGAACAATCCGCTGAGGTAGACCTCTACATTGCACCCCATGTCGACGTGGCGTTGCTCCGGGAGAGGCGTAAAGTGTTTGACCAGAAGGATATCCTCACGGATGTATGCCAGCCAGCCATGGCGGTTGAGGTAACCGAGTTTATTTGATTTGGGGATGTCGAGCGCTTCAAGCAGGATGACGTCATCGTCGAGGTGGATGCGAGGGTCGTTGATACGGCTGTAGGGCCATAACGACAGGTTTCGATTGGGGAGCTTCCCGTCTGGGTCATTCTGATGTGAAAACAGCGGCAGGATGAAGGTTCCCCCCAGCGGAAGCTGAGTGATGGGCCACACTGCAAGGTCGACAACATCCGGGCCAAGGTTTGTGAGGGAATGGTCGATATGGAGGATGGCCTTGTCTGGTTCCATGTGGATGTGCATGGTTTTCTGGATCCCGGAGGCTGTCCCAACCGGCGCGGAGAGCGTCATGCTGTGTGCGGTGATGTTGATAGCTGGTACCGCATCATCGGGAATATAGGTGCGTTCCACCGTTTCTGGCGCCTCCCAGAGGCGGTGGCCGCCACGCAAGTGATAGCGGCCGTGAGGAGTTTCCCACGATAGATCCGGTGTTTCGGCCAGCAGGTTCACGCCTTCCTGTTCGTATCCAAAGCGCACGATGCGTGGCCCCACCTCGGCAAGTGCGTCGAGGTACAAGATCCCATTGGATAAACGCCGTGTTGTTAATCCGTGATAGAGGTTCATACTGTATACCTCCGTCGCTATGATTAAATGTGGCGAATCCTGTAGACGCTCCATTTGCTATGATGGCTCCAACGCAGACGGGAGCCGATTCTGCGATGAGGTTGATCATACACGATTTTCTGCGGACGGATGGAAACGCTCTGCCCGTCTCGATCCTTATCTCATACCATCCGTTTCCTGTAAAAGGAAAACAGCCCCGCATCTGCGGGGCTGAGGGTGAACGTGGCAAGTTTAATATTTCAAGGAGCTTCCGCCGATGAACTCGCGCAGGACGGAATCACCTGGAACGGGGGAATCGTCCTCGACCGGCCGCACGGCCTCCAGCATCCGGCTTACGCGTTCGGCACGTTCATATGCGTCCTCACGCAAGGGGTTATCCTTGTAGCGCTCAACCCACTCCTTAAAGTTCTCGAGCAGTTTGGGGCGGTAAAGGGCGATTTCGTACGGCATGCCGCTGTTAATGATGTAGTCGGTGGTGTTGATGTAGGGGATGATGTGGCGCATCTCGCTCGTGCGAACGTAGTGCCAGTGTTCGAGCGTTTGACGGGGGTTGTAGGCTCGGTGAACAGAGTCGCGCAGCATGCGCCGGATAAGACGTAGGTCCGTCCAGCGGATATAACGGCCATCCGGTCCTTTCATCTGCAGAAGCGGTTCCAGGTACAGTTTGAATTTGCGCTCGTCCGGGATGGCTTCGCTCATCTTTGGGAAAAGGCCATGCAGGCTGTCGATCAGCAAGATTTCGCCTTGTTTTAATCGGACCGGTGTTTGTTCGAGGTGGCGTTTGCCCTCTTTGAAGTCATAGAAGGGAATGCGCACTTCTTTGCCGGCGACGAGCTGGCTGAAGTGCTCGTTGATGAGTTCCAGGTCGAGCGCCTGAGGAGTTTCGAAATCGTAATCGCCGAACTCATCTTTAGGATGCATTTCCAGGTCAAAGAAGTAGTTATCGATGTTGAGGGGCACAAAGCGTAATCCCTGCTTGGAAAGGCGTTGTTCCAGTTTGATCGTCGTGGTCGTTTTGCCCGATGAAGAGGGTCCGCTGACAAACACCAGCTTGAGTTCTTCATGGCGCTCATGGATGAGGTTAGCGGCGGTGTTGATGTCATCCTCGTATGCGGCTTCAGAGAGGTGCACCACGCGTGCGAACTCGCCGCGTTCGATGTAGGCATTAAGCTGCTCTACACTGTGGAGATGGTGGGTTGCAGCCCAGTCCAGGACGTGCCAGATTTTTGCCCAGGGGATATTGCCCGACGGTTCGGAGGCTTTCTTGCCGGCTTCCTGCCGCATGCGGTTTTGCTCATCGCGGTAGAGGATGTAGGCTTTCGCAACTTGCGCGTGGCCATTCTCGATCAAGACCTTTTCGACAGCGTCTTGTATTTCCTCAATATGAGGGATGTGCCCGGGCTCGATGGAATCTTCGAGACATTCCACCACGCGATCCGCCAACCACTCTGCTCGCTCGCGATCGCGACCGCCGACCGCCACGGCGGCCCGGTAAATGGCGTTTGAGATGCGGGTCTTATTAAAAGGCACCCTTGCACCACTTCGTTTGATGACATACTCGATGGTCATTCTACCTCCCGTCTGTGGCCGGCGACGTCAAGTTTGTCTTGGCGCCTGTATTATAGACCGATTTTCCAGGGGTTGTGGGCGTGATGTTCGCCGGCATGGACGCCTGCCTTCATATGAAATGTTAATCGATGTCCTACGTTTTTCTTATACACGTATGCCATTGTGTTGTCGTACAAACCCAAACAACACGGAGGTGTAACCATGGCAAGTATCACTCGTTGGGAGCCCTTCCGGGAGATCACCCGCATGCAGGATCTGCTGGACCAGATGATGGATCGGGCGATTCTCGAATCTCCTTCCAGGGGGGTTGTTGGCCGGCTTCCGCTCGATGTCTTCCAGACAGAAGACGAGGTTGTGATTAAGGCGACAGCCCCGGGTATTAAACCGGAGGATCTCTCGGTCTCGATCACCGGCGACACCGTATCCATCAAGGGCGAGATCAAGGAGGAAATGGAAGAGGAGGAGGGTGCCTTCATCCTGCGCGAACGCCGGACAGGCAGCTTCAGCCGTACGATCTCCTTGCCCACGCTTGTTGATAGCGAAAAAGCCGAAGCGTCCTTCAAGGATGGCGTGCTCAAGCTGAAACTTCCTAAAGCTGAACAAGTGAAACCAAAGCAGATCACCATCAAAGCCAGCTGAGAGAAGGGAAATGCGACCACGAGCGCCTGAGGCATCAGGCGCTCGTTTTGGGTTACAAGAGGCGAGAATGCGTTGGGCTGGCGGTGGACTTTCGCACCACGAGGGTCGTGTCGAGCATCTCTCGCCGAGTGGGCTGATGCGGATTTTCGATGCGGTCAAGCAGCATGTTGGTGGCGAGAGCGCCAATCTCATCCTTGGGCTGGTTAATGGAGGTGAGCGCAGGGTTGAAGATGGCGCACATCAGGATGTCGTCAAATCCGACAATCGAGAGATCATCGGGGATCATCAGCCCCATCTCCTTGGCCGCGCTGATCGCGCCAAAGGCCATCATGTCGTTGGAGGCGAAAATGGCTGTGGGAGGTTGGGGGAGCGCAAGCAGCTGGATGGCAGCCTGGCGACCGCCATCAAAGCGGAAGTTTGACCTCACGATCCATTCATCTTCAACGAAGAGCCCCTCCTCTTGCATGGCCTTGCGATAGCCGTACATGCGCTGCGCAGCCGGTTCCAGGATAGAGGGCCCCATGATGCACGCGATGCGGGTATGTCCCAGTTCAATTAAGTGCTTGGCTCCGAGCCAGCCGCCATTAATGTCATCGGTTAATACGGTATCTGCAGTGATGTCCGCAATGGGGCGGTCGACGATGACCACGGGCAGCTTTTGTTCCTGGAGCTTGCGCACCTGGTCGGAGCTCTTTCCTGCAGCGACGAATATGATGCCGTCCACCTGTTTCTCGGATAGCGCGCGGGAGTAGGCAATCTCCTTGGCGAGGTCATCGTCTGTATTGCAGAGGATGACACTGAAGCCATGTGCGAAGCTGGTATCTTCAATCGCGCGCGCGATATCGGCAAAGAAACTGTTGCTGATGTCAGGAAGCACGACCCCGATCGTCTTTGATTCCTTCTTCCGCAACCCGCGAGCGAGTAAATTGGGCCGGTAATCCAGTTCTTCCATCGCAGCGTGAACACGGTTGGTGAGTTCCTCACTGACTTTCCGGGTTCGGTTGATGACATGGGAAACCGTGGTAATGGAGACTCCGGCACGCTCGGCAACTTCTCGCATCGTTGAAATAGGCCACCTCCATAAGATGCCTGAATTTGCGCAATCCTTTGCGCAAAAGTGTAGCACCCTGGTAGAGATCTGTCAAATGGGGGCAGGAGAGGAAAACCGCACCTTGGGGTGCGGTTTCTTGAGAGGCGACGGCGGGAATCGAACCCGCGATAAAGGTTTTGCAGACCTCTGCCTTACCACTTGGCTACGTCGCCGGATTAAATTGCGGCGCCTACCGCCTGAGCCCTTTTGCGGGGTGGAGCGATAGGCGATGGCTTGAGAGCGGGCGAAGGGATTCGAACCCTCGACCTTCTCCTTGGCAAGGAGACGTTCTACCACTGAACTACACCCGCATGATTTGTGCCCCCTCAGGGACATGCGAAGGATAACGCGAAATGAGGCATGTGTCAAGAAAACAGCCCTGGCATTTCTTTTTCCGGCCATCGATCCGCACGGCGGCGCCGGGGAATCGGTGCGAACCATACCGGCACGGTTGCCGCACGCCCGCGGGGAAGGTAGACTAGGCGAGGAGGACATTTCGCTGTCCTCCTGGAGGTTGATGACCTGGTGACCGACCTGTCTGTCCCTCGCAATACGATTCTCGAGGGTGACTGCATCGAGGTGATGCAGGCGCTACCCGCGGGCAGCATCGACCTGGTGTTCGCCGATCCACCCTATAACTTGCAGCTCAAGGGTGAGCTATGGCGGCCAAACCTGACACAGGTGGATGCCGTCGATGATGCATGGGACCACTTCGACAGCTTTGAAGCCTACGATGCCTTCACACGCGCCTGGCTCTCCGCTTCTCGCCGCTTGCTTAAACCCGATGGATCGCTATGGGTGATCGGCAGTTACCATAACATTTACCGCGTTGGCAGCATCCTGCAGGACCTCGGATTCTGGATTCTGAATGATGTGGTATGGGTAAAGACCAATCCCATGCCCAACTTCCATGGTGTGCGTTTTACCAATGCCCATGAAACCCTCATCTGGGCTTGCCGGCAGCAGGGCGCCCGCTACACCTTCAACTATCACGCGATGAAGGCATTCAACGAGGGAAAACAAATGCGCAGCGACTGGGTGCTGCCCATTTGCACCGGCGCTGAACGCATCCGCGTGAACGGAGATAAGGCTCACTCCACCCAGAAGCCGGAAGCGCTGCTTTACCGCGTGCTGCTCGCTTCCAGCAATCCAGGCGACCTGGTGCTGGATCCCTTCTTCGGCAGCGGCACGACCGGGGCGGTGGCGAAAGCGCTGCACCGTGACTGGCTGGGAATCGAGCGTGAGCCAGCTTACCGAAGCATCGCCAAAGAACGCATCGATGCGGTTCAACCGGCGCCGCTGGATGAAGCCGTGTTTGATGTGCGCGACCGTCGGCGAACTGCGAAGCGAGTTCCCTTTGCCCGACTGGTCGAGGCGGGCTACCTGCGGCCCGGCGACATCCTCTATTTCAAGGGACAGCGTGACCTGGCCGCCCGCGTACGTGCGGATGGCAAGCTGCTGCACGGCGAGAAAGTCGGCTCGATCCACCAGCTCGGGAAAGCCCTGGCGGGGGGACCCTGCAACGGCTGGGATCACTGGCACTACGAGGACAAGAACGGCGAGCTGCACCCCATTGACGGCTTGAGAGAGAAATACCGGGTCGCGCATGGCCTGAGCGCAGGTGGTGTTTAAGAAAACCTTACAGGTGAAGTGTACGATGTGTTGTCGTCCGAGGTTGTGTAAGCGTTTTTCATGGCGAGAAGGGTTGAGGAAGAATGGAACCACCCCGCAGGGTGGTTCTTTTTCATCGAGTGCCGAGGACCAGACTTGAACTGGTGACACCTTGATTTTCAGTCAAGTGCTCTACCAACTGAGCTACCTCGGCGAGCGAAGTGATTGTACCTGCCTCCCTGTCATCCGTCAACCGCTGTGTGAGGGAGAAAGCGATTACTCCTCCTTGATGAGTCCATACTTCTTCTGGCAGTCGTACCATTCTGCCATAGCGGCCTTATAGCGCTTGAAAGCCTCCCGCTCCCGGATATACGCGTCGCCCATTCGTTCCAGGTCGCGCGGGGTGAGCGGAGCCTGTTCGAGGGTGGCTGGATCGAGCGGTTTGGTCACCCGGAAGCTGCGCGTGGCGCGGGCGGCGTAATCAAGCTCAATGGAAGCTTTCTCAGCTCGTTCGCGGGCATCCTTGCAGGGCTCGTCCATGATCGCAGCTTCTCCTCCACCTTGACATCTCCATTGTAAGCATGTTTTTGCGGAAAGACTAGTAGGACACAGCGCACATCAGGTTGATGTTTGCAGTGTCAACTTGCGTAGAAGGAGTGTGGTATCTGTCCGGGTAGGGCGGATGCCGAAGCGGATACCCTTTTGCGGTGAGATGACTGCGTACTGGTTGTCAATCCAAGCGATGAAGCCGAGGGGTCCCTTCAGGGAAAATACGGATTGCAGGATGACATCATCATCGACCATAAACCGGATGCCCTTCCGTCGCCACTCGATACGGTAGGTGTGCCATTCAAGCGGAGAGAACATGAGCTCACATTCCTCCACCGAGAGCATCCCCAGGCCGATGCGGACGAGGGGTTTCCGCAGTATGGGGACCCGGGTGAGGGCAAGGGCGCTGGCGGCAGCGGGGAGGAGGACCACTCCCGGTAGACGGGGCCCCTTCAGGCATTGGGCTTTCCAGCCATGCCCGGATACATGCCGGGTCAAGGCAAGATCGTGCGGCGGTGCGCCGTAGAAGAACCAGCACGCACGGGGGCTTGCAGGCAATTTGCGTGCTGCGCCGCTCAGGCCGAGCGAGAGGGAGAAGGGGTCGTTCCAGAACCCGAAACCAAAGGTGCCTTCCGAAGGGAGAGTGCTTACCCGCGCCTGCACGCTCAAGGAAACGGGTGGAGCCCAGCGAAAGTGACGGCGGGTCAGCAAGTGATGATCGTCAAGTTGTGCATCCGCATAGCGCTGACAGCCAGCGGGCAAGCGCAGCTCCCAGCTTTCCCTGGCGGATTGTTGTACCTTGCCCCCGCCGATTTCAAGTGCCTGCAATGAATTCATCATCCATGTGAGTATAGGCTTTGGCATCGTGCTGGGCAATCGTGTATAATCGCCCCGCCGGGGAGCAATAAGACCCTCTTGGTCGTCACATCGCGGTTGCGAGGAGGTTCCATGGAGATTGTCTGGCACGGTCATGCGTGCTTTCGTTTGTCGGAACGCCATTTTTCAACGGTCGTCACGGATCCCTATCATGCGTCTATCGGGTTGCCTGTACCGAAGCTGCGCGCAGATATTGTCACGGTAAGCCATGATGTGCCGGGCCATAACAATATCAATGCGGTAAAAGGACGTCGTAAAGTGCTCACCGGACCGGGGGAGTTCGAAATAGGGTCAGTTTTCATCACGGGCATCCGCATGGATCCGAAGAAGAAGGTCAATAATAACGGCCACAATACCTTGTTTGTGTTCGATTTTATGGGCTTGACGATCGCTCATATGGGCGCATTGGCATATGTGCCTTCGACGTCGCAGATTGAAAACCTCGGGGCTGTTGACATTGTGATGGTACCCGTGGGCGGAGGTGAACTCAGTCCTTCGCAGGCGGCGGAGGTGATCAGCCTGATCGAGCCTTCCATTGTGATCCCCATGCACTTTGCCACGAGTGAGAAGGAGGATCTGGGCAGCGTCGATCGTTTCCTGAAGGAGATGGGTGTTGGCGAGACAGAGCCGCTTAGCTCATTAAAGATATCCAGCAGCAAGCTCTCTGAGGAAACTCAGGTCGTCGTGCTCACCCCGGGCGGATAGGAGAACTCCACGTTGTCTGCTGGCCAAGGCGCTGTTAAGCTGCTCCTCAGCTGGGATATGATAGAAGGTCGTGAGCAGGAATACTTTGAATTCCTCGTCCGCGATTTTGTCCCGGGCATTCAAAGCCTCGGCATTCAACCGACCGAAGCCTGGTATACAACGTATGGAAGCGGCCCCCAGATGCTCACTGGTGGTGTAGCAGAGGACATGCCGACCCTGAAAAAGGCGCTGGCATCAGATGAATGGCGCGAGTTGCGGGAGCGCCTCCTGGGCTACGTCTCCAACTTCCGAATCAAAATCGTGCGTGCCTCCGGCGGATTCCAACTCTGATCACAGAATCTGCTTACATTAAAATGAACGTCGCGTGCCGGCTAGCTGGCACGCGATCGATTCGAGGTATGCCTGGGCGCGCAGATCAGTCGTTCTTGCTGGAGGCTTCTGTCTCGGTCTTGCTTTCGGCTTTTGACTCGTCCTTGGTGCCCGAAGATCGTGTTGGCGGCGTGACGCCGGAAGGGGAACGATGATCGGTGGCATAAAAGCCGGATCCCTTGAACACAATTCCCACAGGTTGAAACACCTTGCGCAAAGCCGGTTTTCCGCACTCCGGGCAGGTTTTGAGGGGTTCATCTGTGAAATGCTGACGCTTGTCGAACTGAATACCGCAGTTTTCACAGCGGTAAGTGTAAATAGGCATACATACCTCGTGATTGATCGTCCCGATTATAGTCGTCTCCAGAATAAGTATCAAGCCAGTCTATAAGAACGACATTAGAATCCAGAGGGATTCTACCACCCGCGTTGACGCTTTTCCGAAGCAAAGGTATCATCAAGTTGGCGTGGACGGCCGGGCGATCGCGGGCACAATGGGTCCGAGGAAAGTCCGCGCTCCGCAGAGCAGGATGCCGGGTAATGCCCGGGCGGGGAAACCCGCGGATAGGGCCACAGAAAAGGACCGCCTCTGACTGAGTCAGAGGTCAGGGTGAAAAGGTGGTGTAAGAGACCACCGGCGCTGGTAGCAATGCCGGCGGCCAGGCAACCCCCATCCGGAGCAAGGTCGAGCAGGAGTGAAGCCCTTCGTGGGCCGGTGGCTGCTCGCCACCGTCGAGCTCCGGGTAGACTGCTGGATCCCCATGGTGACAGCGGGGACAAGATAGATGATCGCACAGGGGTGGGCTGGCCTCGCCAGCAGCCCCGGACAGAACGCGGCTTACAGGCTGTCCATGCCGCCTTCGACAAGGAGGGCTTCCCCTTGATTGGTGAGCCCTCCTCCATATTATATTAAAGGAAAACCCTATCGCTGAGAGGAAGAACGTTGCAGAAAAAGCTGATTCCAACATGGAGTGTTCCTGTTCTGTTCATCATCCTTGCTCTCGGTGCGTGCGATAGAAGGCGGATCTCCTCAGCGGCTGACCTCGATACGCTGGACGTCTCTCTCCATAACCTCACTCTCGGATTATCTTTTCCACCTGTGAGCGATGCGGAAAGCCGTGCGTTTACCTCGGTGCATCTCGAAGAACTCGACGTCCATCTCATCCGATTTGCTGAGAATTGGGCTTACCGTGAGCCCCGGCAGGGTGAGTATCGTTGGACGGCGCTTGATGAACGAATGGCATGGGTGGCCGAGAACGACGTGTCGTTGTTGCTGACCATCCAGTCCAATGGACCTTCGTGGGTTTGTGATCCCGAACAAATGAATGAGCGTTCGTGTGTTTACCGGGATGCCGGGGCGTTCGAGCGCTATGTGTCCGAGCTACTTCGCCGCTATCCGGGAGAGATAGCCAGACTGCAGTTCGGCAACGAATGGGCATCCAGATACGGGTATGCTGGCTCCGCCGAGGATTTTGTGCACTTTCACAACATCCTTTTCGACTGCGTGCAGGCACTTTCGCCTGAAACGGAGGTGGTGCTCGGCGGGTTCGCCAGCGGTGTACTTACAGGATGGGCTTTCTGTGCTGGCGGGATTGACTCCATCCATGTTGATGGGGGAGCCTTGCTGACCGCCTCTGATCGGGGGGAAGCCTGCGGTCGGGAAGAGGTGCTTGATATGCAAGCGCGCATCCGCTATGTCCTCGAAAACGCCAATTACGATTGGGTGGATCTCCATTTCTATGACAATGTCGAGGTGTGGCCTGAGATCATGGAGGCCTTCATGGAAGAATTGCCGGACGGGATTCCGGTCCTCGCCTCCGAATTTGGCGGACCGAATCTGGTTTGGGAGCAGCCGTACAGCGATACCTTCCAGGCGGAGCGGCTTGTCGAATACATCCGCACGCTGAATGAGATGGGCATTCCGGAGGCATACTACTTCAAGCTGGTTCAGGGTGGCGATAGTTCACCGCCACATATGGAATCTGGTCTCTTCGAGCTCGTCTTCGGCAGACCTGTGAAGAAGCCCGCCTATGCGGTCTTCCAGGCTTTTTCTACAGGATCCGTCCGCCCCTAGCTTTTCGGATGCACTGCAACCACTCTCGGGTCTATTCGAGGGGAAAGACCGCCTGGAAGTCCGGTGCCCAACCTGCGGGATGGAATTCTCCGCTCGCGGTGTCCTGCACGTAGGTGCCCTGGTAGTCGCCCCGCTGGATGGCCTCAAGGGCTGTGATGAGCTGGTCGACTTCCTTCTCAGTGTTGTAAAGACCGAAACTAATCCGCACAAGGCCGGGCATCTCGCGTCGGTTGCCGGCGAGCATGCGGTCACGCAGCTGGTGCGCCTCTTCCTCAGAGACCTCCAGCAACCGCAGCAAATAGGGATGGGCACAGAAGCATCCAGCGCGTACACCAATCCCGAATTCATGCCCCAATATAGAAGCGATCAGGAAGTGGGAGAGCCCTTCGATGTAAAAAGGGATCACACCCAGCCGGTTTGCAGCTGAAGCAGGATCACGATCGCCAAGGATGTGCAATCCAGGGATGGATGCCAGGCGCTCTAGCGCGTACGCGGTGAGGTGGGCTTCGTGCGCTGCCACGGCGTCCATGCCTATTTCTTCCAGTTCGCGGATGGCGATGGCGAGGGCTACCGCACCGACGACATTGGGGCTGCCGGCTTCATCGCGCTCAGGCGTATTGGCCCAATGCACCTCGTCCAGCGTGACGATCTCCACCGTTCCACCACCACGCATCTCCGGGTCGCCCTGCTCAAAGACGTCCCGTCGTCCAATCAGCGCTCCTGTGCCGTAAGGCGCATACATCTTATGTGCGGAGAGGGCGACGAAATCGAAATGCCCGGGGTCATCGAGGGAGCCCATGTTGATGGCGCGGTGTGGGGCGAGCTGTGCGCAGTCAGCGAGGAAATAGGCTCCGAGGCGATGTGTCTTCTCGGCAAGATGTCGCACGGGATTCAGCACGCCTGTGACGTTGCTCGCCCCGCAGATCGACACCAAGCGCACGCGATCGGCATGAGCCTGGAGTTTTCGTTCAAAATCGTTCTCGTCGAGTCTTCCATCGGGATGCACATCGACATGGATTGTCTCGGCCACGGCGCGGAAGGGGAGGTCGTTCGAGTGGTGCTCCATGACACTTGTGAGGATGACATCATCCTCGTTCAGCGATAGCCGCTGAGCGAGCTTGTTGATGGCTTCCGTGGTGTTCTTGACGAAGATGCAGGTATGGCTGGCGGGGTCCGCAGCCACAAAACGCATGGCCGCGTGCCGTGCGGTTTCGTATGCCCAGGTGGAGAGCTGCGATTTGTACCCTGTGCCGCGGTGCACGCTGGCGTAGAAATCCAGGAAGTGGTTGACGCCCTCACGTACAGCGATGAGGGGGGGCGTGGATGCGGCATTGTCAAAATTGATGTAGGACCGTTCCCCGCCGCAGAGGAGGGGAACACGAATGTGGAGGCCGGAAAAGCGAGCGTTGTACGTTGGCATGGGTGGGATGACATCCTCCTTTGTAGGAGCACAGTACTAGGAATGCCTGGCGTCAAGTTCCCGCTCCGGGTTGCACAGGTGGGGCGAAATGGTATATACTGTGGGCAATTGTGGGACAAAGTGGGATATTGTGGGGCGCCGGACGCTGCCGGCGTCTCGTCGATTCAGTGAAAGATAGAACATATGTTCTTAGGCCAATTCACTCACAGTATTGATACCAAGGGCCGCCTAACCATCCCGGTGCGCTATCGGGAGGAACTGGCGGATGGCGCCTATGTAACCCAGGGCTTCGAACGAAATCTGATGGTTTATACCACAGAAAGTTTCGAGAGACTTGCGAAGAAAGCCACAACATTGAGCGCCACAAATCCTGAAGCGCGAGCGGTGCGCAGGCTCATCTTCGGTGGGGCGACAGAGGTGCAGCTGGATTCCTCCGGTCGGATCTTAATTCCGCCTTTCCTGCGCGAATTCGCCGCATTGGATGGTTCGGCGACCATCGTCGGCGCAGGTGAGTTCTTTGAAATCTGGTGCTCGGATTCGTGGGAAGCCGAGCTGGTCTCCGTGACGGATCCGGAAAGCAACGCAAAGCGGTTTATCGAATTCGATTTGTCTGCGGGGTGAGTCATGGCACGCCAGGGCTCTACTCCCCATGTACCTGTTCTTTACCAGGAAGTGCTCTCGGCGCTCCAACCCACATCGCAGGGCCAATATATTGATGGGACTGTCGGAGCCGGTGGTCATGCTCATGGCATTCTCGAAACTTCTTCCCCGTCCGGTCAGTTGATAGCCATTGATCGAGATTCTGAAGCCCTCGCGCTGGCGCGGGATAAGCTATCTGTATTTGGTGAGCGCGTTCACATTGTGCACGGCTCATATCGTTCTATGGATACCTACGCTCAAGAACTTGGCTGGGATGGTGTGGATGGGATCCTGCTGGATCTGGGCCTATCGTCGATGCATGTCGACCAGGCGGATCGCGGTTTCTCGTTTTTAAGGGATGGCCCCCTTGATATGCGGTTCGATCTCGAGGAGGGTCTGACGGCTGCGGATCTTGTGAACACCCTTCCGGAATGGGAACTGGCGGACATCCTGTACCGCTATGGCGAAGAGCGGCGTTCGCGGGCGATCGCGCGAGCCATTGTCCATCGCAGACCGATGGAGACAACGCAAGATCTCGTCGCGGCCGTGATCTCTGTCCTTGGTCCACAGAAGCGTGGTATCCATCCCGCAACGCGCACGTTTCAAGCGCTGCGGATTGCGGTGAACGATGAATTGGTGACATTGGAAGAAGCATTGCAACGCGGACTGGATTTGCTGCGCCCGGGTGGACGGATGGCGGTGATTTCATTCCATTCGCTGGAGGATCGCCTTGTGAAACACCATTTCCGCAGGGAGAGCAGAGACTGCATTTGTCCTCCGGAGCAGCCCGTGTGCACTTGCGGTCACACGGCGATGTTGAACGTCCTCACACGTAAGCCCGTGATGGCTTCGGAGGAAGAAATCCTTGCGAATCCGCGGGCAAGGTCGGCGAAATTGAGGGTGGCCGAAAGGCTTCCGGTGGCATAGGGCTTGCACGCTTTTTGGGGATACGCATTGAGGTTGAAGTGTGAAACGACGAAAGAAACAAGCCTACAAGAAGGGTGAGCAGCGGCTTCCGACCCGCGTGAGTGACCGGGTATTGCTGCCTGTGGTCGCGTTTCTCCTCATCAGTGGATTCTACCTGGCTGTGCATTCGCGCCATGCTCGCGTTGGTCGGGAGGTCCTCCTCCTGGAGGAGGAGAAGGCTGAACTGGTGAGAGAGCAGGCCGAACTCACCTCCACGCTGGCGGAGTTAACGTCGCCAGCCCACTTGTTGGAGCAAGCAGAAGCGCTTGGCTTCCGGCCTGCCAGCTATCATGACATGGATTTTCTGGAGATTGATGGCTACATACCGCCCGCGCCTTTTGTCCCGGAGCGTCCGCCAGGAGGGCTGGAACATGGCGATGGCGCACTGGCACCGGCCTTCACAGAAACGCTGGGTGAGCGTCTCTTCTCCTGGTTGGGATGGGGGCGTTGAGCATGAGCCTCCGGAATCTGTCGCGCCAGCGAATCAAGGTTCTCTTTGGCATCATGCTGTTGTTTGTGCTTGCCATCATGGTGCAGCTCGTCCGGGTGCAGTACGGACCCTATGCGCCGGTCTTTGCCAAGCGTGTGGAAGTGGCAGAGAGCCTGTCAGATGAAGTCGTTCCGGTGCGTGGTTTGATCTACGACCGTGATGGCGATTTACTCGCCGTAAATGCTCCGATGTACTACGTCGAAGTGGAGATCATACAGCTCACCCCGGCAAGCCGGCGTGAAATTGCAGGTGTGCTCTCGCAGGTCTTGAACCTGCCCTATGATGATCTCCGCAATCAACTCGAGGCGGATTGGGAGGGTGCGGAGCAATACCGCATCCGGCTGCGCATGACGACCGAAGCGGGCAATGACTGGCCCATTATTGTTGATCAGGTCGTCGCAGACATGCTGAACGCGTTTCTGGCGGATCCGGAAGCACCGGATTTAAGTGGTCTCGATCTGGTACCGGCGCCTCAGCGTTCTTATCCGGTTGGAGCACTGGCAGGGCACGTCATGGGATTTGTCAATCAGCTGGGTGAGGGGTTCTTTGGTGTTGAGGGGTATTACGATGATTGGCTTACCGGGCAAGGTATTTCCGTGCAGGGTGGGACTGTGCCATTGCAGGCCAGCCGGCTGCCTGATACACCCGCCGGGGTCAACCTGGTCCTTACGCTGGATCTGGACATCCAGCAGATGGTGACGGATATCCTCTCTCAGGCAATTGACGACTCGGGTGCAGAGAGCGGACAGGTTGTGGTGATGGACCCGAACAATGGTGAAATCCTCGCGATGGTCGCCCTGCCACAGCTGGACTCGAACCATTACGAACCCTGGCTTCCGGAGGATGAGGAAGAGGAAGAGCCGGTCATCAATCCGATCGTCGCTGGACAATTTGAACCGGGGTCCACATTTAAGGTCTTGACCATGGCGGCAGCGCTGGATGCAGACGTTGTCGAGCCTGACGACATATTCGTAGACGAAGGTGTCATTGAGGTCGGCGGCGTGCAAATTCGCAATTGGAATGGCGGAAAATGGGGCCCGCAGACCATGACGGGCTGCATGGAGCACTCCCTGAACGTGTGTCTGGCGCACATCGCGGTCGATGAGCTGCATGCCAACCAGTTCTATGCCTATCTGGAGGCGTTCGGGATGGGGCAGTTGACGGGCATTGATGTTGCCGGTGAGGTATCCGGCCAGATACGCACCCCACGCCATCCGGAATGGACCGACGCCGATCTGGGGACGAATTCCTTTGGACAGGGAATATCCACCACGCCTATCCAACTCGTAACGGCCGTGGGTGCCATTGCGAATGAGGGCGTGATGGTTCAGCCTCATCTCGTACGCACCGTGGTGGGTCCGGAAGGCGAGTACTGGCCACAGACGACCGTGTTGGGCCAGCCAGTTTCTGCAGAGGCTGCCGAACAGTTGACTCAGATGCTCTACGAGTCGCTGCAGGGTGAAACCAACTTCGCCAGGGTGGAAGGCTATCAGCTGGCGGGCAAGACGGGGACAGCTCAGATCCCGGACGAATTCGGATATGACCCTACGTGGACAATAGCCTCATTTATTGGCTGGGGTCCCGTCTCCGATCCACAGTTTGTCGTGCTGGTACGAATTGATCGCCCCGAAACGTCACCTTGGGGATCCGTGATCGCAGCGCCGGTCTTCCGGGATATTGTTGAACGGCTGGTGGTCATGCTGGCGATTCCACCCGATGACCTTCCGCAGGGTCTGGTTGCGGGGCAGGTAGAGTGATGCTGACGCTCAAGGTTGTTCTCGAAGCACTGGAGCGGAATACCGCAGGCATCCCTGATGTGGTGATCACGGACGCTGCGGTTGATTCGCGCAAGGTGCTTTCGGGCGGATTGTTCATCGCCCTCCCCGGCGAGAACGTAGACGGTCACGATTATGTGGATGCGGCTTTCGAACGCGGCGCTGTGCTTGCGCTCGTAGGCCGGGAGATGCCTGACACGGTGCAGGTTGTTGACCTGCGGGAAGGGCAATCGGACCCGGATTGGCAGGTTGTGAAACCGCCATTTTGTTTGCGTGTGGCCGACCCTCTCATCGCACTGCAGGTTGCCGCCAGCTATTACCGACGCAGGTTGCCAATGCGTGTGATCGGCGTCACGGGGAGTGTGGGGAAGTCCACAACCAAAGAACTCGCTGCGGAGGTGCTTTCTCGCGCTTTCCGCACCGCCAAGAATCCTGGGAATCTCAACAACGAGATCGGTTTGCCGTTGAGCATTCTGAAGAGCGGGGAAGGGCAGGAGCGAGCCGTTCTGGAAATGGGCTTCTATGTCCCCGGTGAAATCAAGCAGCTCTGTGAGATTGCCCGTCCGCAGGTGGGCGTGGTGACCAACATCAGCCATGTGCATATGGAGCGAGCCGGCAGCCTGGAAGCCATCGTCGCCGGAAAAACCGAACTGGTGGAAAGTCTGCCAGCTGCGCCGGAGGGCACAGCCATTTTAAATGCAGATGATGAGCATGTACTTGCCATGGCGGAGCATACACGTGCGCGCGTGTTCACCTATGGGCTTTCACCCAAAGCTGACTTGTGGGCGAGTGGTATTGAGGGTCTCGGGCTGGAGGGAGTGCGCTTTGTACTTCACCATGGTGATACGCAGCTTTATGTGAAAGTGCCCCTGCTCGGCCGGCACTCGGTGCATACCGCGCTGCGTGCAGCGGCAGTGGGTTACGTGGAAGGCCTCAACTGGAGCCAGATTATTGCAGGGCTGCGCGAGAGCAAAAGTCAGCTACGGCTGGTCGCGGTTTCCGGCCCAGACGGGTCATTGCTCCTGGATGATACCTACAACGCTGCACCATCCTCGGTGATTGCCGCCTTGAACCTGCTGGCCGAACTTCAAGGCCGTCGTGTGGCTGTGCTGGGAGACATGCTGGAACTCGGTGCCTATGAAGAGGCCGGGCACCGTCGTGTGGGGGCCAGGGCGGCGCAGGTCGTGGAAGAGCTCATCGCCGTTGGTCCGCGCGCAGCCTGGATCGCAGACGAGGCGTTGCGGACTGGATTGGCTGAACATCAGGTGACAAGACTGGATAACAGTCAGGAGGCCATCGATCTACTTCAAGAGCGAATTGGAGAAGGGGATGTGGTGTTGGTCAAAGGGTCTCGTGGTATGCGCATGGATTTGATCGTGGCAGCTCTGGAGGAGGTGTCATGAGCGGGATTGCATCAGCGCTGACACTGGGCGGTTTCACCTTTATCATGGCCGTCATCTGGGGCGGGCCGTTCATCCGCATTCTGCGCCTCCTGAACATCGGTGAAAAAATCCGGGTGGAGGGCCCTCAGGCGCATTTCTCCAAGCTCGGAACACCCACGATGGGTGGTTGGCTTTTCATCATTCCAGTCCTGCTGATTACGGGCATCCTCAATCTGGTTTCCATTGTGAGTGAACTCGACCTGCTCGGGAACTCCATTTTGCTCCCGATGCTGGTGTTTTTGGCCTACGCATTGGTTGGCGCAGTAGATGATTGGATTGGTTTGCGCGGGAAATCCGAAAACAAAGGCCTTTCCGTCCGGGCAAAATTTCTTTTGCAGAGTGTCATAGCCTTGGGCGCAGGATTTGTGTTGAAGTTCGGCATTCATCCCCCAGAGCTTATCTTGCCCGGTGTCCCGGAGACGCTCAACCTGGGCTGGTTCTATCTGCCCATCGCAGCGCTGGTGATTGTGGGTATGTCGAACGCGGTCAATCTCACAGACGGACTCGATGGTCTGGCCGGCCTGATTTCTGCCACGGCATTTGTCGTGTACGGCATCATTGCCATGCTGCAGGGCCAGGTGTTCATCGTTCGTTTTTGCTTCACGATTGTCGGCGCTCTGTTCGCCTTTCTCTGGTACAACGCGCACCCCGCGATGTTGTTCATGGGAGATACCGGCGCACTGGCGCTGGGTGCGACGCTGGGTGTGGTGGCGTTGATGACGGGTCACTGGGCACTGCTTCCGGTGATTGCCATCATCCCCGTCAGTGAAACCATCAGCGTCATCCTTCAGGTCTTTTACTATCGACGTACAGGTGGAAAACGCCTGTTTAAGATGGCACCGCTGCACATCCACTTCGAACTGAGCGGGTGGAGCGAGACACACGTTGTGCAGCGTTTCTGGCTGGTGGGCTTGCTCGCCGGCATGCTCGGTGTGGCACTAGCACTTGTTTGATGAAGGAGGGAAATCATGGAAAGCGGCATGCTCTGGTATGACAACAGCGAAAAACCACTGCGCGAGGTAGTCGTTCATGCAGTGGAGTACTACGCCAGTAAATATGGCCATAAGCCAACGCATTGCATGGTGAATCCCAGCATGCTTAAGGGCTCCAGTGGTCGTGTGGCTGGCGTGCTTGTGTGCAAAGAGGATCGCATCATGCCCAATCACTTCTGGATTGGCGTGGATGAGAGCGGTCGGCCCGAGCGGATTGTTTAACCACGTACGAAGGGAATCATCGTTGGACAAACGGCATGGGGCTTGGAAGGGAAAGAGCGTGGTGATCCTTGGTCTTGCGCGGCAAGGATCGGCGCTTGCGCGCTACCTGGCCGAGCGTCAGGCCGACGTGACGGTGAGCGACATGCGCACGTGTGAGGACCTCCAACTGGAATGTCAGGCGCTTGAGGGGAAGCCCATCAAGTTTGCACTTGGTGGGCATCCGGAAAGCATCCTCGATGATGCGGATCTGTTGTGCGTGTCTGGCGGAGTTCCCCTGGATATTCCGATTGTACAAACCGCGCTCGAAAAAGGGATTCCGCTTTCGAATGATGCTGCTCTGTTCCTGGAGCGATGTCCTGCCCCTGTCATCGGGGTGACTGGTTCAGCCGGCAAAACAACGACAACCACATTGCTGGGGCGGATGGCGATGGAAGAAGCCAGGTCCCGTGGCGTAAACGCGTTTGTCGGTGGAAACATCGGGCGACCGCTGATCATGGACCTTGATGCGATTGGACCAGATGACCTTGTCGTGATGGAACTATCGTCCTTTCAGCTTGAATTGATGGCGGTCAGCCCGCAGGTAGCGGCGATTTTGAACCTGACCCCGAACCATCTGGACCGGCATGGCACGATGGCCGCCTACAGCGCGGCGAAGGCGCGCATCCTTGCCTTCCAGACCGCGGATGATGTGGCCGTCCTCGGACGCGATGACCCGGGAGCATGGTCTCTACGGGAGCAGGTTGAAGGATCCCTCCTTGCTTTTGGTTGTGACCTGGAGCCGGAGCTGGATGGCACAAGTCTACAACACGGTGACGTGCTCCTCTGCAAGGGAGGCTTTGAGCAGGTGATCTGCCGTCGGGAGGACATACCGCTGCGGGGCGAGCACAATGTGATGAATGTGCTTGCGGCCTGCGCGCTCGCGGATGCAGCCGGTTTCTCCTTGGAAACGATGCGGGAAGGCATTGATGGCTTTGAAGGAGTTGCCCACAGGATGGAGAGTGTTGCTGAGATTGATGGCGTATGTTGGTACAACGATTCCATAGCAACCACCCCTGAACGCGCCATCGCTTCCATGCGCTCTTTTGATGAACCACTGGTGCTCCTTGCGGGCGGTCGGGATAAAAAACTGCCCTGGGAAGCGTTTTCACAGGAAGTCGCAAGAAGGGTTCACCATCTCATTGTGTTCGGGGAAGCCGCAGAGAAAATCGCCCGGGCTGTGGAACCAGCGCTTGAGAAAGGAAATCTGAAAGCGGTCTTGCACGCCAAGGACCTGGAGGAAGCTGTCGAATTGGCCAGGCGGCATGCCCAGGCTGGTGATGTGGTCTTGTTGGCACCGGGTGGAACAAGCTACGACGCATATCGGGATTTTGAGGCGCGGGGAGAGCATTTTCGGCGTCTGGTGAGGGCATTATGAGGCAAGCGGGAGTGATGGATTATTCGCAGGGCAAGCAAGAATCCGGAAAACGCCTGCTGTTTGGATACGATCCCGTGCTTGTCGCGATTCTGGCGATCATGCTTATCTTTGGCTTGATCATGGTTTTCTCAGCTACCTGGGATGTGTCATGGCGATTGACGGGTGATCCCAACGCGTTGTTCCGCAATCAGGCCAAGAATATGTTGATCGGCCTGATTCCACTCCTGGTTGCGGCGTTGGTGCCGTTGAAATGGCTGCGAAAGCTGGCGGTGCCCATCATGGGCGTGACGATCCTCGTGTTGATCGCAGTGCTTGTGCTCACGGCAGGGGAGGAAACACGGCGTGCGTTGCTGAATGGTTCTGTCCAGCCTTCTGAGATGGCAAAACTGGCCATCATCATTTACCTGGCGGTATGGATGGAATCCAAAGGCGATCGCCTGCGCAGCCTGGATTACGGGTTGCTTCCCCTGATTGGCATCATCGGTATTGTGGCCGGGTTGGTTCTTCTCCAGATAGACCTGAGCGCTTTCATCACCATCTGTGGGGTTGCCCTGGGCATGTTCTTTATCGGTGGTGGTCGATTCTGGCAGTTTATGACGCTCACCGCCGGTGGTGCTAGCTTCGCCTTTGCCATCGTGCGCTTGACGGGCAAGGGCTGGGAACGCTGGACGGAGTATGTGAACGGATTGACAGATGTGGAAAATGCCCACTACCACGTTCTGCAATCGCTTCAGGCCCTGTATTCGGGCGGGATATTCGGCGTCGGGCTGGGAGCGAGTCGGGCGAAATTTGGCATCCTTCCGGCTCCGCATACCGACAGCATCTTTTCCATCATCGGGGAAGAACTCGGTTTGCTGGGTGCCACGGTGGTTGTCTTGTTATTCATTTTGCTCCTGCGGCGCGGTTTTCGTGTAGCCGCGGGATGTGAACAGCGGCTGGGAACACTGCTGGCGAGCGGCATTGTGTTCTGGATCATGGTAGAGGCGATGATCAATATGGCTGTGCTGGTGGGGCTAATTCCCTTTGCGGGGAACGCGTTACCCTTCTTCAGCTATGGCGGATCATCGCTCGTGACAACGATGGCTGGCTGCGGGCTCTTGTTGAACGTTTCCCGCATGTCGACAGCTACAGAAGAGGCGAGGGATACCATTGCGAGTCTTGGTGTCAGCTGGCGGAACGGGCGGAGGAATATATCCCGCCTTGGCAGTCGCCAGCGCACTCGGCGCTGACGCCGAGCTTTTATGGCTGGGAAGCGAGGGAGGCATGGAAGCCTCCCTGGTTCCGCGTGCCGGGATCGCCTTCGAAGCAGTGCCGGCGGCAGGTGTGCACGGCGTTGGACTGCGCGCGCTGCCCGGAAATGTGGTGAAACTGGTGAAGGGTTGGCGTAAGGCGGCTGCCGTTCTCCAGCGCTTCAAGCCCGATGTTCTCTTCTTCACGGGCGGTTATGTCGGTGTGCCGGTGGCCTTGGCCGGGCGCAACATCCCTTCTGTGATGTACGTGCCTGATATTGAACCAGCGCTGGCATTGAAATGGATCGGGCGGACTGTCGATGCCGTCGCGGTGACGGCAGAAGAATCCCGTCGATTCTTCCCGGCGAACAAGCGAGTGAAGGTGACAGGCTATCCGATCCGCCCCGAATTCCGTGAAGCAATGCGTGAGGATGCACGCCGGTTCTTTGGCTTGTCTGCGGATCCGGTAGTACTCGTATTTGGCGGCAGTCGTGGAGCGCGTTCCATCAATGAGGCCTTATGGAAAGTGCTTCCGGCATTGCTCAACCACGCGCAGATCCTGCATGTGACTGGTGAGCTGGATTGGCCGCGTGTGGAAGCGGTGCTCGCTTCTCTGCCGGAGTCGCATGCCATGAAGTACCATCCCAGCCGGTATCTGCATGAGGAAATGGGATTGGCTCTCGCTGCATCAGACCTGGTGATCTCCCGTGCCGGCGCAGCTACGATGGGCGAATATCCCCACTTCGGGCTTCCCTCGATCCTCGTTCCCTATCCTCATGCCTGGCGTTACCAAAAGGACAACGCTGCCTATCTGGCATCTCGGGCGGCGGGAGTGATCCTGGAAGATGAAAAGTTGGACCAGAAGCTGTATCCAACGGTGAGGGACTTGCTCGAGGACCCTGCCGGCCTGAAGGTGATGTCGGAGGCGGCGGCCTCACTTGCTGTTCGTGACGCAGCCGAGTCCATCGCGGCGCTGCTACTCGAAAGTACGCAGGAAGGCGGACACCGTGGTTAGCCTGAATGTGCTTTTCTCCTTTTTCATTCTCCTCTTTGCCATTATCGGCGCGATGCGCGGTTGGGCGAAGGAGCTGTTGGTGACCGCGTCGCTCGTGCTGGGCTTGTTCCTGCTGCAGATTCTGGAGCGGCACATCGGTGTCTACCGCACCGCGCTTGCTGCGCAGGAACCCACAACACAATTCTTCATTCAGGGTGGGGTGATCGCTGCGATGGCGTTCTTCGGCTACCAGACTCCCCGCTTGCGGGCGCTGGAAGCGAAAGTGCTGCGCGAGCGGTTCCAGGATGTCGTCTTGGGCATCCTGATGGGCGCCCTCAATGGGTACTTGTTGTTCGGATCGTTGTGGTACTTCCTGGATAAGATGGGCTATGACCAGACGGCGTTGGTCTCACTGCCCGCCGATCCCGCACTGCTGCAGCGCTTCCAGGACATTCTGGAGATTCTTCCACCGAACGTGCTCCCAATACCTCATATCTATTTTGCGGTCGGGATCGTGTTTGTGTTCATCATCGTGGTGTTCGTATGAGCGAGCGAGTGCATCTTGTGGGAATTGGTGGGGCCGGTATCTCTGCCATCGCACGCGTGCTGCTGGAAAGGGGCGTTACCATCACGGGCTCTGATCGTGAACGATCAGAGTATGCGAAGGCGCTTGAAGAGGTAGGGGTGAAGGTCTGGTACGGCCATGCAGCAGAGCAGGTGCACGGTGCGGATATGGTTGTCGCTTCTTCGGCTATCCCGGAAGCAAATGCGGAGCTCCAGGAAGCGTTAACGCTGGGTGTGCCGGTTTTCCGTCGGCCAGCGTACCTTCGGCAGCTGTTGAAGGAACAGCGCACGATTGCCGTTGCGGGGACCCACGGCAAGACCACGACGTCAGGTATGGTGGCATGGATATTGAGCGATGCCGGGAGGGCGCCCGGTTTTATTGTGGGCGGCATGCTGCCCAATTTCGGGACCAACGCACATGCTGGTTCAGGACGTGATTTTGTGATTGAAGCTGATGAGTACAAAGAGACTTTCCTCGCGCTCAATCCAAGTATTGGGTTGGTCACGAATGTTGAACATGACCATCCTGATTGCTACCCGACCTATGAAGACTGCGTGAGATCATTCCAGGCTTTTGTAGATCTTGTAAAGGATGTGGTTGTCGTCTGCGCAGACAGTCCCGGTGGAGCAGGCTTGAGGATCCGGCTCGCCGAACGCGTGACCTACGGGTTGGAGAGCAAAGCTGATTGGACTCTGACGGGCGTTCAGGCAGTGGCGGGCGACGGCATGCAGGCGGTAGTTCTTCAGGACGGGGAGCAGCGCGGCAGGATGCGCCTAGCGTTGAATGGCCGGCATAACGTGCTGAATGCGCTCGGCGCGGTCGCAGTTGCATACAGGTTGGGCGTACCGGTGCAGAAGAGCCTCTCAGCGCTGGAAACCTATCAGGGAGTAGCCCGACGTTTCCAGATCCTTGGCAGCGCACAGGATGTGGTGATAGTTGATGACTATGCCCACCATCCAACCGAGATCCGGGCGACTCTCTCTTCTGCCCGCGAGCGCTACCCGGAAAGCGGAATATGGGCTGTGTTTCAACCCCATACGTATTCGCGTACACGCACGCTGCTCGCGGAGCTGCGCACCTCCTTTGGTGACGCCGATCATGTGCTTGTGACGGATATTTTCGCTGCACGTGAACAACCGGATGGCACGACAACCGGTGCAGCTGTGGCAGATGCGCTGGATCACCACGATGCGGTGTATACGCCGGGATTACCGGATGCTCTTGAGATGCTGAAGGCGCGGGTGCAGTCAGGAGATGTGGTCATCACCTTGAGTGCAGGCGATGCCAATCACATTGGAATAGATTATCTTGCATGGCTCCAGGCTCAGAAGGGAGAACGTTCCCATGGCAAAAGCCTCTAAGCGGCTCTTTGAAACCGACCGCAAGATGGAACTGAGGATGCGTCTCGCTGCGAAACGGGCAGCTCAAGGTGGAAGCAAGGCGGCGGCAGCGTTTCCACCGGGCTCGCCCCCGGAGCGAGAGGTTCTGCATCGTTTGATTAAGAAAGTCAGGGTGTTGTGAACCAACCTCTGGACCAATCCCACCTGGATACTCTTCGCAGGGTTTTTGGCGATCGGATGCTTGAGCAGGAACCGCTGGCACCCTACACATCGCTGCGCGTTGGCGGCCCTGCGGACGCGTTGATCAAAGCGGGCAGCGCTGACGAGCTTGCTTTGGGGGCGCGCACAGCCTGGGCGGCGGGGATCCCTTTTCGTGTCATCGGTGGGGGATGCAACTTGCTTGTGTCCGATAACGGCTATCGCGGTTTGATCATCCTCAATCGAGCCCGCCAGGTGACTCTGATGGTGGATGGAGATCGGCCACGCTTGCGCGCCGAATCCGGTGCGACACTCGCGGTGGCGGCGCGCAAGGCTATCAAGGCAGGATGGGGTGGGCTGGAATGGGCGGCAACCGTGCCCGGATCGGTTGGTGGTGCGGTGATCAACAATGCAGGAGCCTTCGGCGGAAATATGCAAGGGGATTTGCTGATGGCCGAAATCTTGCAACAAGGAAGACCAGTAGAAGCATGGACTTCGGAGGACATGGCTTACGCATACCGGAAGAGCGCATTGAAACGCAATCCGGGGTCGGTCGTGCTTGCTGCAGAACTGGAGCTGAGGCCATCCACGCCGCAGGCTTGCAAGGAGAAAGTGCAATCCTTCATGGCGAAGCGAAAGCGATCCCAGCCTCCTGGAGCGAGCATGGGATCAACATTCATGAATCCGCCTGGTGACTTCGCGGGCCGGCTGTTGGAAGAAGCTGGCCTGAAAGGCGAATCCGTGGGTCCAGTGCAGGTGAGCACATTGCATGCCAATTTCGTGGTCAACAGCGGTGGCGGACGAGCCCAGGAGGTTCTTGCCCTCATCCGCCGGATGCGGTCGATGGTCCTCGAGCGATCTGGTGTCACGCTTGATCTGGAAATTGAACTTTTCGGCGATTGGGAGCAAGGTGCGTTGGAAGGGTTGGAGGAGAAGGTTGGGAGCTAAGAAAGAGCTTGTATTGATCTTCGGCGGCCGATCAGGCGAGCATGAGGTCTCGCTCATGTCTGCGCGCTCCGTGCTGGATGCACTGAACCGTGACGCGTACCACATCACGGAAGTTGGCATCACGAAGGATGGCCGGTGGTTGAGTGGTGATCATGCTTTGGCGGCATTTGAGCATGGTTCCCTTGACGATCTTGTACCTGTTGTGCTGCCCGTTGAGCCCGACGACGACCAGCTTTATGAAAGGCGGGCGGATAGCCTCGTTCCGATCACGCGTATCGATGTGGTTTTTCCCATCCTGCATGGGACCTTCGGTGAAGATGGTACGCTTCAGGGTTTCCTGGAATTGGCCGATCTGCCGTATGTTGGAGCAGGGGTGCTTGCTGCCGCTGTGACGATGGACAAAGGTGTGTTTAAGTCATTGATGAGCGCAAGCCGGATTCCGGTGGTACCCGGCATCACGTTGAACAGTTCGGAACTGGCCGGGGACATGGACCCGGTGCTGGAAAAGATCGAGGCGCTTGGAGGCTACCCCTACTTCACCAAACCCGCGAATCTGGGCTCTTCCGTGGGCATCACGAAATGCCGCAGCCGGTCTGACTTGATGGAGGGATTGCTAGAGGCTGCGCGCTATGACCGACGGGTCGTTGTGGAACGTGGTGTGAATGCCCGTGAGATTGAGGTGAGCGTCATGGGCAATGATCAGCCTGAAGCTTCGATTCCGGGTGAAATTGACCCTGGCGCTGATTTCTACACGTATGAAGCCAAATACCTGGATGACACCTCCGTCCTCCACATTCCAGCAGCACTCGATGAGGTCACCGCGCTGGAAATTCGTCGCTTGGCCGTCGAGGCGTACAAAGCTGTGGATGGAGCCGGATTTGCAAGGGTGGACTTCCTGTTGGATGTAGACGACGGGCAAGTGTATTTGAACGAAATCAATGCCATCCCTGGATTTACCAAGATCAGTATGTTTCCCAAGCTCTGGGAAGCAAGTGGTGTCCCGTACGCAGAATTGCTTGACCGATTAATTGCTTACGCCTTTGAGCGGGTTGAGCAGAAGCGAGTGTTGGTTCGTAGTTACGGAGATGGTGCATGACGTTGGAAGGTCAGGTTCTCGAGCAAGGCACAAGGGCAGACCGGGTCCGAGCCCGGCGTATCCGCATGCCCCGACGAGAAGAAACGGTTTCACGCAAGCGCACGACCAGACCACGGCGTCGGAAAACTCGACGCCTCAGCGGCATTGCGGTTGCCACGCCGCGCGGCGCGGAAATCCGTCTGCCTTCACTGGGTTTGAAAGCGTTTGGTACCCGTTGGCTTTCCCTTCTGATGTTGGCATTGACTCTGGTGTTGCTGGTGAGCGCCTTGCGTAGTCCTGCGTTTGTTGTCCACACTCCCGAGGTGGAAGGAAACACATTTGTCCCCTCAAGCCGGATTCGATCGCTAGCCGGCGTGGACGCCATGCGGGCATTTCTGATCGATCCTGATGAGGTGGTCAACCGGCTCCTGGAGCTACCCGAAATACGGACGGCGGTCGTTGAGGTGAAATGGATGAACCAGGTCTCCATCCAGATCGCAGAACGTCCACCTGTGTTGGCCTGGAATGATGGCGGTCGTCTCTGGTGGGTCGGTGAAGAGGGCATTGCCTATAGCCCGCATGGAGATCAGCCAGGACTCATTCAGATCGATTCAATGGAGTCGGTGCTGAGCTTAACAGATGACCCGACCCGACCGGCGCTCTCCGCCGCGATGGTCGCAGCGGCCCAGGAATTGCATCGGTCCATGCCGGAGGGCACGGCCATACAGTTTGATCGAGCACATGGCTTTTCCATCCAGGAGGAGGATGGCACCCTTGTGTATTTTGGACAGACCGAGGGCATGCAGAACAAGATCAACCTGTACGAGGCCATCGCAGCAGCTCTGGCCGAGCGCAATCAACCGGTGAGCGTCATCAGCGTTGAAGATGTGCGTGCACCTTATTATCGCTGGGAGTGAATCACACGTGAGCGCCTTACTCGCACGAGACGACCCTGTTTTTGTCGGACTTGACGTCGGAACCAGCAAGGTTTGCGCGCTGGTGGGCGAGGTTGATTCCAACGGCCAGCTACGGGTTCTTGGTGTCGGCGCCGTGCCAGCCCAGGGCATGAAGAAAGGTGGCGTGGTCGATCTTGAAGCCGTAACGCGTTCAATTCAGGCTGCCAAGGATAAAGCAGAACGCACCTCGGGATATGAAATTGGATCCGCATTGGTAAGCCTTTCTGGAAAGCACATCTCCTGCATGAACTCCACGGGCATGGCAGGTGTGGCGAGCCGCACCATCGATTTGGACGATGTTGCCCGCGCGTTGAACGCGGCTCGGTCGGTTGCCACGCCGTACAACCGCTCGATCATCCATGTCATCCCCCGTGGGTACGTGGTCGATGGGCAGGATGGCATCAAGACGCCCGTCGGGATGCACGGCTACCGCCTGGAGGTCGAGGCGCATGTGGTCACAGCCAACACCACAGCGCTGAAAAACCTTGAGCAATGTGTAGAGGGAGCTGACCTCTCGGTGGACGGCTGGGTCATTAATTCCATTGCCGCAGCCAGCATGGTGCTTACTGACACCGAACGTGAAATGGGCGTAATTGTGTGCGACATTGGCGGCGGGACCACGGATATGGCGGTTTTCATCGAGGGCGCTGTTTGGCACACGGCTGTGTTGCCCGTGGGTGGCGAACATCTCACCAATGACATCGCGCAAGTGTTGCACCTTCCGCAGGAAACAGCCGAATCGGTCAAGCGGCGCCATGGACATACGCTGCCCTCCGCGATTGAGCAAAGTGAAGCCTTCGCGGTGCGTCCCTTCGGACAAGACCGCTCAGTGCAGATCCGCCGACAGGATCTCGCAGAAATCCTGGAACCGAGGGTGGAAGAATTGTTCACGCTTGTTCGACAGGAAGTGAAACGCAGTGGATATGACGGCCTGCTGCCAGCAGGCATTGTGCTGACCGGTGGGACCAGTCTCCTGCCGGGCATCCGTGAGGTCGCTGCGGATGTGATGCAGATGCCCGTGCGCTTTGCCCAACCAGAGGATGTGCGTGGGCTGGCAGACCGTCTGCGTTCTCCCGTGTTTTCAACCAGCATTGGCTTGCTGCGCTGGGCGCAGCTTCAATCGCAGGATCAAGAGTACGTCCGTTCCGGTTGGCCACGACTGAGCCTTGGCTCGGCCGCCGATTTCTTCCGGCGTCTTCTGCCGGATTAAGCAGGAAAAGCCTGGTGCCGTTGAGGACATCAGACCTGGAGGAGGAATACGATGAATCAGACACCACAAATGGAATCGTTCGCAAGGATCAAGGTCATTGGAGCTGGCGGCGGCGGGAGCAACGCCGTCAATCGCATGATCGAAGAGGGCTTGATGGGCGTGGAGTTCGTCGCCGTAAACACCGACGCCCAGGCATTGCTTCTCTCAAATGCACCCACCCGGGTCAGGATTGGCGATAAGTTGACGCGTGGCCTGGGCGCCGGTGGTGACCCTGAAATTGGGCGCAAGGCTGCAGAGGAGTCGGCTGAGGATCTCTATGAGGTGCTCAAGGGCTCCGACATGGTCTTCATCGCCGCCGGCATCGGCGGCGGGACCGGAACCGGGTCGTCGCCGGTCATCGCACAGATTGCCAAAGAGGTGGGTGCGCTCACCATTGGTGTGGTCACCCGTCCCTTTACCTTTGAAGGTGCTAAACGCGGGCAATCGGCCGAGAAGGGCATCGTTGAACTCAAGGAGCATGTCGACACGCTCATCGTCATCCCCAATGACCGTCTGCTCCAAATCGCCGACAAACGCGCGAGCCTGCAGGATGCCTTCAAGCTCGCGGATGATGTCCTGCGTCAGGGCATTCAGGGCATCAGCGAACTCATCACCGTTCCGGGTTTGATTAACTTGGACTTCGCCGATGTCCGCACCATCATGTCCGAGGGTGGTGCTGCGCTGATGGCGGTCGGCCGCGCTTCCGGCGAAGACCGCGCTCGCCTCGCTGCGGAGCAGGCTATCTCCAGCAACCTGTTGGACATCCGCATCGACGGTGCTCGCGGCATTCTCTTCAACGTAACCGGTGGTCCTGATTTAAGCCTGTTTGAGGTGAATCAGGCCGCTGCCATTATCAAAGAGACCGCCCATCCCGATGTTAATCTCATCTTCGGAGCCGTCATTGATCCCGCCATGGGTGAGGATCTCCGGGTGACGGTGATTGCAACGGGTTTTGATCACTCCGGGAATCTGAGGCGACCGTCCCGCCGTGCACGCAGTCGGACCGAAGCGCAGGCTGCTGCAGTGGATGCAGGACAGATTCCTCTGGAGCCATTCCAGCCGCAGACGATCGATATCAATGATCTCGACATCCCGGCATTCCTGCGCCGTCGGTAGCCGGGAGGCGAATCGGACTGCCGCTTCGTAACCAACCCATTCCAGGGTGATGGCTGCTTGCATGCTGCCAGAACTCTCATTGTCGTAGGACGACGCCGTCCTCCTCCTCGCGGCGTCGTTCTATGTTGTCAGGCTGTGGTAGCGGAAGAAGGGCACATGCCGCTTGCCCAGGAATCTGCGCACATGCTAGAATGCGGCAGTTCAGGCAAACGGAAGAGGCAGCTGCTATGCGATGTCCTTTTTGTGAAAGTGAGAAAAACCGCGTCATTGATACCACACATGACAGCAAGGGCGGCATCCGCCGCCGTCGAGTTTGCATGGCTTGTGAGCAGCGATTCAGCACCTATGAGCGCGCTATTCTCGCCGCACCACTTGTGTTGAAAGAAGATGGGACTCGCGAAGAGTTTGATCGGGAGAAGCTCGCAAGAGGCATCCGCATAGCGTGCGCGAAACGCCCTGTCTCTGCAGCGGACATTGACCGACTGGTCGGCGAAATCGAAACGACCCTGTGCGCGCTTGGCAAGGCGGAAGTTCCTTCACGCGTGATTGGTGACCTCGCCATCGGCGCACTGAAAAACCTGGACCATATTGCGTATATCCGGTATGCCATTGTCTATCTCGGATTGGATGACCTGCGGGCTATCCGGGATGAAATCGATCGCCTGCTAGACCACGATTGAGCCGCAAATGGGCGAAGCGAGAAGTGATTTTCTGTAGGCGAAACCCTGCAAATCGACGACAGGAGTAAGATGCATGGCGAAGCATTTTGTGCTCGTTGCCGGCAACATTGGCTCGGGAAAAACATCCCTCACAGAGCGCATTGGCAAGCGGCTTGGCTGGGAAACAGCATACGAGTCGGTGGTTGATAATCCGTACCTTTCGGATTTTTACAAGGATATGCGCCAGTGGGCTTTTCATTTGAACGTGTTCTTCCTCGGGGATCGCGCCGACCAGCATAAGCAGCTCGCCACGATGAGTTCATCTGCAATTATCGATCGATCGATTTATGAAGATGCCGAAATTTTTGCCCGAGCGGCGGTTGAACTGGGGACGCTTTCAGAGCGTGATTATCACACCTACCGGCGTGTATTTGAGCAGGTTGTCCATGGCCTACCCACACCCGACCTGCTCATCTACCTCAGCGCACCAACACATGTGCTCCTGGACCGCATTCGCCAACGTGGACGTGATATGGAACAGGGAATGAGCCTGGACTACCTCGACCTGCTCGAACAATTTTATGATGAGTGGCTTGCCGTGTTTGACCTCTGCCCAGTTCTCACGATCCGGACGGATGACCTCGATTTTGTCCATCAGAAAGAACATCTTGACATCGTTGTCTCGAAGATCCGCGACAAACTGCTCGGCCGCGAAGTCATCGAGTTCTAGTTCGTCGACGACGAAAAAACCATCGGCTCTGTTCAGGAATAGAGGCGATGGTTTTTTTATGTCAGGCAACGGAGTGGAGGGTTTAGGTTGAATGCAATTCACGCCAGGCTCGGATGAGGTCGACGGCTTGTTGGATTCGTCGCCGGTTCTCTTCCGTTTGATGCCAGCGACTGGCTCCCGAAGGATGCGGAAGCGGGATCAACAGCCGCCCATCTACCCTTTTTTGATCCCCGATGATGGCGGTGAGCGGTTCACGCCGGGCATAAAACAGGTTAATCGCCAACCGTCCAATGGGGATAATAAGCTCCGGATCGACGGTTTCGATTTCTCGCCATAGGTAGGGTAGACACAGATTTTGCTCTTCGCGAGTTGGCACCCGATCCCCGGAACCACTCTTCGCCCTGCCGGGATAGCACTTGGTGACCGAGGTCATGTACTGTTCTTTGCGAAAGCGTGTCTCTTCGAATCCGGCTTCTTCCAACCACTGGAAGAGACGGGTTCCGCTGCCAGCATTGAAGGGGCGCCCCGCTTCAACTTCCGTAACCCCTGGTGCCTGGCCGATGGTCATCACACGCGCCGACCTTGTTCCACTGTAGATGGCTTTGGGGATAATCCAATAGCCGGCTTCCGCACATTTTTTGCAGCGATCCATTTCGTCATGCAGGCCGCGCAGGGGAACTTCGCTTGTCACGCTTGCTCTCCTTGGAGAAATGTCCATGCTGTTTTGATCTTCAAGGCTTCGATATCCATCACCTGGGGACTCTCGCAGAGAATACGACCTCCACAGGAGAACATCTTCAAGGCCTGCAGCAGCGCGTTCAGGTCGAAATCTGAATCGTCCAGCAAGAGGTGGTGTTGTTCGCCCTTTTCGGAGTATTGGATGCCGGAGAGATGGCAGTGCAGCCGCTCCAAGGATTCCTTCCCGAGCGCCTCCCGATATCTGGAGAGCACCTCACTCCACTCTTCCGTGGTATTCAACGAGCCATCCCCTCTGCGAGCGTGCAGGTGGGCGAAATCCAGGCAAGGTTCAACGATCGCGATCTCCGATGCCATCACGAGCGTGTCCTCTAGAGAGCCAAGCAGTGCACGCTTTCCCATGGTTTCCGGGCGCAGGCGGACCGGGATGTCGGCGGCTTCCAGTTCGGCTGCGCAGTCGCGCAGACGGGGTAAGGCTGTATCAAGCACCCGGGCGGGCTCTTGCTTGAAGTAGGAGCCAGGGTGGAAGACGATGTCCGTGGCGCCGGCGAGGTGGCCGAGACGTGCGGCATCCATTAACCATTTTCTGCTCTTGAACCACCCATCTTCATCCGCATTCAAGTTGATGTAATACGGCGCGTGGATGCTGAGAGAAACATCATGCTCCTGAGCGGTTTGTTTGATCGCCGCACAGGTCTTTTCCGAGATGCGTACCGACCGCACCCAGCCCAGCTCGAGCGCGTGGAGATTCTGGCTGGCGAGGTGCGTGATGGTGCCCATCGAGCCCCCCGGTTTTTTGGGGCGAGAACGGGGTGTTCCCACCGTGCCAAAGCGGAAGGTAGATGAAGGCATTCAGGGCTCCAATCCATGCATGAACGTCGCCCGGCGGAGATCCCCACCGGGCGATCCGTTGTTGGATTCGTTGTGCTATTTCTTGCGAAGCGAGCCGGTCACCGGGGTGGCTTCGCGCGGGAGCGTGAAGAAGAAGGTGCTGCCTTCCCCTTCTGTGCTCTCGACCCAAATTCTACCACCATGCTGCTCGATCACCGTTTTTGCAAGAGCGAGACCGAGTCCGGTGCCTTCGATGGGGTTGTTGGGGTCCATCACTGTGATGCGGCCGCGATAAAGGTGTTCGAAGATGCGAGGAATCTCATCCTCCGGAATGCCGGGCCCATTGTCTCTGATGGCAATAACCACTTCTTCGTCGTTGAACTCGGCGTCGATTTTAATCTTGCCGCCCGGCTGGGTGAATTTAATGGCGTTGCTGAGCAGGTTGCCCATGACGGAGTTGAGCCGACCAGGATCGCCCATAATAAGGAGGGAGGTTTCCGGAAGATCGTAGCTGACCGTGTGGTCCTTATCCTCTGCGAGGGGGCGAAGATCCTCGATCGCGCGCCGGATGAGGTCATTCACCTGGCAGGGTTGGTAGGTCAGATTGGCCGTTGATTCGACCCGGATGGTTTCCAGCAACCCTGTGATGAGGTGGGTCATGCTTTCGGTTGCGCGCCGCATCATGCTGAGTGCTTTCATCTGCTGTTCATTCAAGGGCGCTTCAGAAAGCAGATCGGCTCCAAGCCGGATCGCATTGAGCGGGTTCTTCAAGTCATGCGCGGCTGTGCCGAGGAGCTGTGAGCGCATGCGGTCAATCTGTTTCAGGGCTGTAATGTCTTGCATCACCGCTACCCGGCCGACATTGGTGATCTCGCTGATGGTCACATACAGCGCCCTTTCGGTGGGTGTGGTGATGTCCTGGCTCACGGGGAGATCAATGGTCTGGTCCACGAGCAGGCTGCCCAATGGGTGGTCGGTAAACACGTCAGAGGCGAGACGCCCCTCTGCACGTTCGGTGTTGATGCGGAAGACCTGTCCCGCAGCCTGGTTGACGAGAATGATGCGGCCAACGCTGTCTGTGAGCACCACCGCGTCGGCTGTTTCCACGAGTGTCGTCTCGAGACGACTGCGTTCCTCAGTAATGCGCTGGAAGAGATTGGCGTTGTCGACGGCGATTGCGGACCAGGACGCCACGGATGCGAGCAGTTGCTGATCGGCTTCCGTGAAGGTGCCGCGCGGATGGTTGATGGCCTGAATCACCCCCATCACCTCATCGCGCCTGACCATGGGCACACTCAGCACGGAAGTGGTAAGAAGTCCGGTTTGGCCATCGATGGCGCTGTGATAAAGCGGGTTGGTACGCACATCGTTCACAATCAGGGGTGAGGCGTTGCGCGCAACCCAGCCTGCGATACCTTCCTTGAGGCCGATGGCGACATCACGGATGCGCATCTGTCGTCCGCCGCTAGCTTTGAGGTTAAGCGCTTCGCCGTCGGGATCGAGGAGAAAGAGCACACAGGCTTCTGCATTGAGAAGGCGTTGTGTGTTGAGCATGGCGTTTTCCAACGCGACTTCCAGGTTCAAGGTGGATGTCATCTCGCGACCAATTTCACCGAGGACCTGGAGCTGGGCGGCGCGCGCCTCAGAGGCTTCCAGGTGGATTGCGTCCTGTAAGCCGACTGCACCGATATTGACGATCGCCTGTGACAGTTCCATTTCCTGCTCATTGATCATCTGGTTGGGATGGTCATACAGGAGTCGGACGATGCCCAGGGCTTGATTTCGGGAAGCGAGCGGGAAAATGGCAGCACCGGAGATGCCCTCTCCCTGCAGCATGGCGATATCCTTGGACGCTCCTGTTGGCGGAACCACGGAGATGGTGGTGGGTTTCAGATCCCGCAGCACCTGCTGGTGGGCGGGATAATCTGGCAATTTATCGGTTGTCAAGGAAACGACGGAGGGCTGCATGGATTTCCCGAGCTGCTGACGGAAGCGAAGATTGTGATGCTCACCTTCGTAGAAATAGGATATTTCACAGGCGTCGGCTGAAGTAGCTTTGAGCAAATGCGCAGCTGTTTGATGAATGGCGTGTTGTGGATCGCGGGTGCCGGTAACCGTATGGCTGGCCTGGTACAGCAGCGACAACTTGTGGAACAGGTAGCTCTGGGTCGCTGACTGTCGTGCCAGGGCGAGCACTTCACCGGCACGCATGGCGAGAATGTGGATGGTCTGTAAGTCATGACCTGAGAAGGTTTCTTTGCTGTCGCTTCCTATGAACAGCAATCCCACGACATTGGCGCCGCTGATACAGGGGGCACAGGCGACATGCCCCGGTGCGAGGGGAAGGCCCAGGGATCGCTTTGCGTCTTCGGTTGCATTCACACTGCGGGTATTGAGCGTAGCTTTGAGCACGGGGTGCTCGGAAGAGGAGGGGAGTCTCCCCAAATCGCCCATCGGCACACCGATAGAGAAGCGAGGTGTGAAACTGGCACGACCATCCTCATATTCATACAACGCCGCTCTTGGGGCAGACAGCAAGTCACTGGCGATGGTCAACAGGGTTGAGATCGCTTCTGATGGGTTGGTAATATCGATCGGTTCAGTTGCTGCGCGGTACGTAGATTGATGGAATGCTGCTGGCGTTTCGTCTGCGATCATAGGTTAAACACCGCCCTGAATTTGACCTGGAGTGCCTGAATTATTGCATAAACTGTTTTCTCCCGCAATTCACCGTTACCAATCGCACGCAGCGGGGATAACGTCCCTACGGGAACCTTGCAAGCAGTGGAGGGGCGAACACCAATATCCCGATCACAGCAGCCGTCACGGCCGCGATCAAGACTGCTGCAGCTCCTACATCTTTTCCTACTCGGGCGAGCGGGTGCAGGTCCGGGCTGGCGAGATCCACAACCGCTTCCAGGGCTGTATTGAGGAATTCCGCCATCCACACAAGCCCGATAACGATCAGCACGGCCGCCCATTCCAGCCGGCTGATGCGAAGCCATGCGCCCATCCCGATGGCAGAGAAAGTCGCGATGACGTGGATCCAGGCGTTGCGCTGTGAACAGAGGACATGCCAGAGACCTGCAAATGCGTATCGGAAGGCTGCCCATCTGCTTGGCGCACGATGATGGTTGGTCACGGGGAATCTCCGGGTACGACAATGTCCATGGACAGCTGGTTGAGAATGGCTTCCTGCTGCTCCCACATTCGTTGTTGCTCCTCATCGTGGGCATGATCGTAGCCAAGGAGATGGAGAACACCATGGACGGTGAGGAGGGCAACCTCAGCTTCCAGCGTGTGACCTGCCCGCTCAGCCTGCGTTTGTGCGATGGGGACAGCAATCACAATGTCGCCGAAGTACGTGAGGCGGCTTGCTTCGTTCAGGGTTCCGTCTGGAAAGGAGAGGACATCGGTCGCGTAATCGTGGTCGGCGTAGCGCTGGTTCAGAGCTTGAATACGGTCCGGATCGGTGAGGAGAACGGTGAGTTCTCCTGGGGGAGGGGCAAGGTGAACGAGTGCCGTCGAAGCGCTCCGGATGACGACCGGGAAAAGACGATCGTAGTCGTCATCGCTGTCAACATGGACCTGATAGCTCATGGCGCGCTCATGTCTTTTCGCTGCGATGGGCGGGGGCGGATGGGACGGTCTCCGCTGCCGTGCCAGGATACTGCAATCGCGGGTGGTAGACGTTTACAAGCGTCTTGACGAAGGATTGCTTCACCTGGCTGAGGTCTCGCAGTGTGAGATCCGTATCCGCGAGTTGGCCGGATTGCAGGCGGTCGTCAATGATCCACTGCACCAGGCTTTCAATGGCGCTCTCGCTGCGGGGACGATCCGCACGCGCTTTGGCTTCTACCCCGTCGGCAAGCATTAACAAGGCTGTTTCCTTCGAACTGGGAATAGGACCAGGGTAAGTAAAGTCTGCGATGTCGACTTGCTCTGGATCATTCTCATGCTGCTTCATTGCGGCCTGGTACTGATACATGGTGACCATGGTGCCGTGGTGTTCGCCGATGAAGGCTTGAATGTCCCGGGGGAGGCGGTATTTACGGGCTAGCTCCAGCCCTTCCTGCACATGGCCGCGAATCACATTGGCGCTGCTTACCGGGTCAAGTTGTTCGTGAATATTCTCACCTGCCACCTGATTTTCAATGAAGAATTGCGGCCGGAGGGCTTTACCGGCATCATGATAGAGTGCGCCCACACGGGTGAGCAGAGGATTGGCTCCCACCACTCGCGCAGCTTGTTCTGCCAGGTTGGCTACCTGAAGGCTGTGCTGGTAGGTGCCAGCGGCGTTGCGGAGGATGAACTGGAGGAGAGGATGATCTGGACGTGACAATTCAATAAGCTGGAGATTGGTTGTAATGCCAAGGATCATGCCGATGAGGAGAAGCAGACCGAAGCTCAAGCTTGCGGACAAAAGGCCGCTGATGATGGAAGCCCCGATCAATGAGGCTTTCCCCAGCAGGTCAGTGGATGGATCCAGGAAACGGAATATGATGATCACCGATGCAGCTGCAAGGGCAGACGCCATCCCAGCCCAGAGGAACGAACTGAGACGTTCGACGCGTCCGATCACAAGGCAGGCCAGGGTTCCACTCAGCATCACATACAACCCTAGCTCGAGGCCGCGCGGCGCGAGGTATCCTGCGAGAGCGCCCATGGCCATGGCTGAGGTGATGCCCATGCCGGGGCCGTAGAGGATGGTGAGCAGGAGAGGGATGGTCGCTCCGGGAAAGATGTAGGGTAGTACCGTGCGGCCAGGAATCATCAGTTGCATCCCGAGAACGCTGAGCACAAAGAGAAGCACCATGACAAATGACATGCGGTAGTTTTTTACCTGGTCGGGATGCTGACGCGCCGCGAAGAGCACCATGCTGATGCCGATCAAGAGCACAAACAGGGCCTGAATGGCGATGTTCATCCAATCAGCGCGCGGCGTTAGCAAGCCGTAAGCATTCAAGGCTTCCAGTTGAAGGCTGGTGACGCGTTCACCCCGGCTGACAATCAACTCGCCAGCGGCATAGGATTTATTGACTGCTTCTACACTCTCACGTGCCAACTGGCGGGCAACGTCGGTGGTCTCGGCGTTAAACACGGAGTTCGGCGCCACGAAGGCACCTGCCAGGAGCGTAACCAGAGAAGCCTGATCATCGGGCATGGCGATATTCACCAGTGCTGGCACGGTGCGCTGGGCTTCTTGTAGGCGGCCCTCACGGATTTCGGACCTCATGACCTGCTCGAGCACCGAGATCCCCTCAAGCTTGACGGCTTCCCAGCGAGAGGCATTCAGGTCCAGGATGGCAGCTGCTGTTTCCGTATCCAGTTCGAGGAAGGAAATGGATTGCAGGTCTGCGATGCGGTCTTCCCGGGACGAGAACTCATCCGCCCGAACCGAATCGATGAAGTCGAGCGTGGTTCGCAGGTGGTCCAGCTGTCGGCGAGCGACATCACTGTCCGGGGGATCGTACACGTCCGGGACACCCTCTGCAGCCGTTTCTCGGGCTTGCTCGGTGAGCACATCACTGGCGTAGGAAAGCGTGTAAGGCGCGGGGATGTCCTGGGAAGGGACGTCACCGACGTCAAGTGTGTAGGATGATGTGCCCTGTGCCGGGACGAAGGCGATGATGGCTGCAGTGCCGACTACGCCGAAAATGGCAATAATCCAGAGGCGGAGATTGTTCCAGGTTAACTGGATTCGTTCTCCCGTGGTCTTCGGCAGGTCATTTTCTGCCATATAGTTGCCTACTTTGTTAAGAGAGTGCGGACGATGCCGCTGAGCGTTTTACCATCTGCTCGACCCTGGACCTGCGGCATAAGAATCTTCATCACGGCGCCCATCATGCGAGGCTCCGTTGCCCCTGCTTCAGCAATCGCAGCTTCCGCCATCGAAATGAGTTCAGCCTCACTGAGCGGCTCAGGCAGGTAAGATTGAAGCAGTTCAATTTCCGCTTCACTCATCTTAACAAGATCGTCCCGTCCAGCTTTGATCGCTTCTTCCCGGGTTTCCTGAGGGATCTTTACCGCTTTCTGGATGACGGCGAGAATTTCCCCTTCGGTCAGGGTGTCGCGTTTTTCAACTTCCCGCTCCTTGATCACCGAGAGAAGGCGGCGCAGCAGACGCTTGCGCAGTTGATCACCGGAACGCATTGCCTGGTGCAGTTCGTTTTCAAGTTCCTGTTTTGTATACATATCGTCATTATACTGTCGAGTTCAGGGGGAGAAAAGGCGACTGTCATCGAGGACAATACCTGTCATGCCCGCACCATGGAGGGCCTGCAGTTTGACAGGTTCGATGTGGTTCACGCTCCCCGCGTGCCCTTTCATAAACACTTTGATTTCGTTGTCGGTCATCCCTTGAAGCATTCCCTTGCGCTCCTGTATCCATAGGACCGGCCGTATGGTGCCGACGTATTGCTCTTTGAAGGTTTTCGCGGATGCCGCGAGAACCGTACGGAGTTGTGCTGCGCGTTCTTTTCGACAAGCGTGATGCACCGGTTCCGCCATCCTTGCGGCGGGCGTACCTTCCCGCTCTGAGTACGGAAAAACGTGACCCCCTGCGAGGTTTAAGGAGTGCACAAACGCCAACGTAGCTTGATGGTCGGCTTCGCGTTCACCTGGGAATCCGGCGATGAGGTCGGTTGTGATTGCGACATCAGGTATTTGTGATCGGACGTCAGCGAGTAACCGGGCGAAGCCATCGAGCGTGACCTTCCTTCCCATTCGTCTGAGGATCGTTGAGGAGCCTGATTGAAGCGGCATGTGCAGGTGCTTGACCAGCCGATCATCTTTCCATAATCGGAAGAGTTCGGCTGGAAGGTCCCAGGGCTCCAGGGAGGATAGGTGTAGTCGGGAAATGGATGCCATCTCACTCAAAACGGTCTTGATCAGAGTGACGAGGTCCGCTTCCGGGGAAAGGTCGCGTCCCCACATTCCCAGATGGACGCCGGTGAGAACCACTTCCTGAATACCCTCTAGTGCGGCTGAGCGTATGTCATTCAGGACGTCGTGAATGGGACGGCTGCGGCTGCGGCCGCGCGCGAGAGTCGTGATGCAGTATGCACAGCGATGATTGCAGCCATCCTGCACCTTGACGAACGAGCGCGTCCGAAGCCGATCTGGGTGATAGTCCTGTAGCCAGCGCAATACGTCCTCTGATTGCGGCTGAGGAGCTTTGAGGAGGACTTCAACAATCTGTTCTTTCTCCGCATTGGGGATGACGGCGGCAACGCCGGGCAGCTTTCTGGCTTTTTCCGGGGAAAGCGTGGACCAGCAGCCTGTAACGATGATCGGTGCTGAACTCACCCGGTTAGCATGGCGGATCATCTTGCGAGAATCTGCGGCTGCTTTTGCCGTAACCGTGCAGGTGTTAATCAGGATGACGTCTGCATCCTCGGGAGAATGGGCCAGTTCCCAGCCGGCAGCCTGCACCAAACGAGCTGTATGTTCAAGCTCGCTGATGTTGAGGCGGCATCCAACGCTGTCGAGGAAGAGTCTCATGATACGTGATCAGGGTTGGATTACGGAGAAATAATCAAAGCGGATTTCAACTGGCGCCTGATTGCGACTCCCCGCGATCAACCCGACATCTCCTCCGGGGCCAAGCGGAGATTGAGCGGTGAGGATTGTGTTGCCGTTGACGGCTAATTGGAGGTTATCACCCACACAGGCCGTTTCCAGGTGATAGATCCCATCCTGAGTGGTAACCGACTCGGAGGGAAGCATCGTATCTGCATGCAGCATTTGCCGCTCGCCGGCCACGACGGCGCCAATGCCTGCAAATCCATCGCTGGAAATCGTGAGGAAAATGTAATTTTGAGGGTCCTTAAACCGGCAGATGATGCCAAAGACATTGTCATCCGTACCGGCCAGTTTTTGTGCGTCCACGCGAATGAGGACATTGTTAAAGTCGAGGTGGGGTCGACCCCAGACAAGGGTGTCTTCTGCGGATATGCTGATATGGTAGCCCCCGTCGACATAGGAGGTCAGATGGTGTTCCTCGCGTTGTTGATCCCAGCCGCTCGAAGCTCGTGTAAAGTCGTCTTGAAATAGGACCCCACCGGAAGCCGGGAGAGGCAGCAGGGTCGAGCAGGCAGTGAGGGTGCTAGCGAGCAGCAGCGCCACGGGACGTAAGAATACCCTTCGCCAGATTTCTGGGGCTTGATGGACCGTCTGGGGGTTTAAAGGGGACATTTTTGTCATATCCATGATTCAGCGTGGAGCATTCTAGCATATCGGCTGTGTTTGTGTTGACAGCGATCCGGTCAGCGGCGGATGTTTTCAAGCACACGTGCAGCTCGTTGTCCTGAAGGCCCATTCGGCTCAAGTCTCACGGCGATATCCAACGCGAACTCGGCGGCTTCGAGATTCCCTCGCATCTGCTGCAGGAGCCCCCAGTGTAGCCATGCGCTGGGAAATGCGGGGTCGCTTTGGATGCTCTCCGAGAGTAGACGGGCTGCAAGATCCAGATCTCCAAGAAGAAGATGCGCGTAGCCGATAAGATCCCTGTCTGGGTTCGAGCCATCCGATTGGATGTAGGCGTTTCTTGCTGCAGGTAAGCCGAGGGTTGCTACCTCGACCTCGGCCTGAAGGGAGAAAGAGGCTAATGCCCTCCAGTAGTGGGGGTCCTCTGGTGCAAGGTCCACAGCCTGTAAGAATGCGTTTCGGGCTGCTTCGATATCTCCCTCGGCCGCGTAGGTATGGCCGAGCTGTGCAAACAGGGCGGGTTCTTCCGGCTGCTGCCCCAGCGCCGTTTCAAGGACATCAATAGCCTGAGCGCCCTCGCCAGAGGCGCTGAGATGATTCGCATAAAACAGCGCGCTGAACGTTGAGTTCGGAGCCATTTCCCACGCCGCTTGTAGGGCTTCGCGACCATCCTGTCCGAGTTGCTGCTGGATGTATCCCAGATAAGCCAACGCTTCTGGGTAGTCGGGCTCGAGGTCAAGCGCCATACGCAGCGCACCAGAGGCAAGCTGCCAGCGCTGGTAGCGCACGAAGGTTTGACCAACTGTAGCGAGCGAGTAGGCGCTGTCCGATTCCGGGGCGGTGTCTTCGATCGCGCGGATCAGGTCAAGGACAAGCTCCTCTGGCTGCTCCTGGTTTTCGAGGACAGCCCGCAGGAGGGGAAGGCTCTCGTCCGGTGAGGCCGCAGCCATGACTAGCGCATAGGATTCGAGCACCTCTAGATTGCCAGGGGCGTAGGTGAAATGGAGTTCAGCAATCCTGTAGGCTTGCTCGAGCGACCCGTTCGCAAGGTGTGCGGCACGAAGGCTGGCCAGAAACCGGTTGTGATTAGGGCAGCGGGGAGATTGGAGTTGTTCGGCGGCGTCAAGCTGGCCTTGTTGGAGGCGTACCCACCCGAGCAGGCAGGTTGCCTCAAGCTGGTCAGGATTGTGGGCGAGGGCTGCCTGAAGGAGGTCATTGGCTTCGGAATTCAGACCGGCTTCCAGCGCAAGCCTGCCGGCGGCCACGTCCAAACGAGTCAGCGCAGGATCCAGCGCCACAGCTTCTTGAACGGCTTGAAATGCTGCATCAGCACGACCATGCATCGCGGCTGTGCGCGCACGCTCCAATGCATTCTGAAGAAGGGCGTCGGCAGGGTCGGGGAAGAGGACAAGGATGAGCAGGCATCCTGCTAGAAGGATCACAAGGGGGCGCTTCAGGAAGAAGAGGAGTTTCGGCATCATCTGTTCTCTTTTCTGATTATAGCTGTTTCACGCCACGCTGCAGCTAAGCGTATTTGTATCCATGTTCTTCGCAGTCTATAATCAGGCAAACGCAGAGGAGGAAAGAGCTCATGGAATTCAAGCTGTCTTCCGAACATGACATGATTCGCAAAATGGTTGCAGATTTTGCTGCGAAGGAGGTTGCCCCTACCATCGCCGAGTGGGACCGTAAACAAGAGATGGCACCGGATATTTTGCCGAAGATGGCAGACCAAGGCTTGCTCGGCATTTGCCTTCCGGTGAAGTACGGTGGGCAGGGCATGGACTACATCTCCCTCGGGCTGGCCAGCGAAGAACTTGAGTATGTTGACACATCACTGCGTGTTGTGCTTTCCGTGCATACTGGTCTCTGTTGTCTGACGCTGCTTCAATGGGGAACAGATGAACAAAAGAAGGAATTCCTGCCAGCTATTGCGACAGGAGAACTGATTGGTGGCGGCGCTTTTTCTGAACCCAACGCTGGTTCTGACTTTGCTGCCATCCGCATGACGGCCAAACGAGATGGGGACGATTTCATTCTCAATGGCGAGAAAATGTGGATTTCCCTCTCTACAAAAGCGGATGTGGCGGTGGTAACCACTCGCAGCATGCTCGATGCAGAGAAATCGCATGAGGGACTAACCTGCTTCCTGGTTGATCTACACAGCAAAGGTGTGACGACCGGTGACATCCATGGAAAACTCGGTGTTCGCGCGGGCTCGACCGGCTGGATTGCGATGCAGGATGTACGCGTGCCTGCACGGAATATGATTGGCGAGGAGGGTGAAGGTTTCAAGATTACGATGTCAGCTTTTGACAACGGCCGGTACACCGTCGCGGCTGGAGCCACAGGGCTCATCCGCGCTTCCCTGGATGCAAGTGTGGCGTATGCCAGTGAGCGGGAGACATTCGGCAAGCCCATCTCGCACCACCAATTGGTCCAGGCGAAAATCGCCAAGATGCACCTTGATTATGAAATTGCGAGGTTGCTCTATCTCAAGGCTGGCTGGAAGAAAAACGTCGGTCTTCGCAATACGCTTGAGACATCCCGCGCAAAGCAGTTCGCAACGAACGCATCCTACGAAGCGGCTACTGAGGCAGTCCAGATCCATGGCGGGTACGGGTTCAGCGATGAATACCCCGTTGAACGATTCCTGCGGAACTCCAAAGGCGCTGTGATCTATGAGGGCAGCAATGAAATCCAGAGCTTGATCCAGGCTGGCTACGCGCTGGGGACCAGGCGGGATAAACCACTGCGCTGTGAATTGCCGGCCTATGATGAGGAATCCTGGTTGGAGGAATGACAGCTTATTGCGCTCGGAGGAAGAACCGATCGAGTGGAGGAGGAGGGCATTGAACATCGTTGTGTGTGTTAAACAGACTGCGGATACCGCAGCGACCATCACCGTGGACGGCGGCAAGGTGTCCTGGGGGGACACACCTCTCGTGCTGAATCCATGGGATGAATTCGCCGTCGAGGAAGCGCTGCGATTGCGCGAAGCGCATGGCGGGAACGTCACAGCGATCACGGTTGGTCCTGAGTCGGCCGTTGAGGCGCTGCGAAGTGCGTTGGCCATGGGCGCGGATGCGGCCGTGCGCGTTGAAGATATCGAATTGAGCGGTGCGGACTCCCTGGTCGTGTCCGCTGTGCTTGCAGCCGCGATCGCCAAGTTCGAGGAGGTAGACCTTGTGCTCTTTGGCCGTGAGGCGGTGGATAGCAACACGGGAATTCTCAGCACGCAGGTTGCCCGCCGACTTGGCTGGCCTTCCATGCCGCTGGTAGCTGCGGTTCATGCCCTTGATGCTGGCAGCGGTGTGGTCGAGGTTGAGCGTATGCTGAGCGAGGGACGTCAGCGTGTGCGAGCTTCCCTGCCAGCTGTGATAAGCGTGGTGAAGGAAATCAATGAGCCGCGTTATGCTTCTTTCATGGGGATTCGTAAAGCATCGCGGGTCGAGGTGCCGGTTTGGACCATTGGTGAGCTCTCCCTTGGTGACATCGAACCTGGCGTTGCCTGGCTTCCTCCTGAAGCTGCAGAAGAAGCCGATGTTGATTGTGAATTCATCGAAGCTGAAGACCCTCTTGAAGCCGCACGCAAGCTCGTGAAACGGCTTCGCGAAGAGAAGGTGATCTGATCATGGCGAAACTGCTTATTTACATCGACCATCATGATGGTGAGATCACCAGGGCATCATGGGAAGCGCTGGGTGCGGGCCGTGCTCTGTGCTCTGAGCTGCGCGCGGAGATGGAGGCTGTCCTTCTTGGCCATGATTGTGCCCATCTGGCAAAGGAAATTGTGGAACGATCCGGCATCCCTGTTCATGTGGGTGACCATGCATCCCTGGGGGCATTTCGCGCCGACGCGTATGCTGACGTTCTCTCGCCCATCGCAGTGGAGGCTGCTGCGCTCATACTCCCTGACAACGGGCGCACGCGCGAATTGGCCGCCATGCTTGCGGTGGACATGAATGTTGGGTTGATCCCGGATGCGACGGATCTTGAGGCGCAGGGAGATGGCATTCTGGCCACGCGCGCCATTTACTCCGGTAAAGTCCGTTCGAAGGTGCACGGGACCGGTGGCAGCCCGGTCATCGTCACACTGCGCAGCCGTGCCTTCGCCCCGGATGAGGGTCATGGCGCTTCGGGGAGTGTGATGGACCTCGAGATGGGTGAGGTGCAGTCATCGATTGAGGTACTTGGTTTCGATCGCTCCGAAGGTGGTGTCAGCCTGGCGGATGCCGCTGTGATCGTTGCTGGAGGACGAGGGATGGTTAATCAGCCCGACCTTGATCCACCAGCGGAGGTAAACGACCCCGAAGCGGTCGAAGCGTGGCGTGCCAAGCAGGGCTTTGCTCAGCTACAGGAACTGGCGAAGACGGTCGGAGCAGCGTTGGGCGCAACCCGGGCGGTCGTCGATGCGGGGTATGTGGACTATGCACATCAGATTGGCCAGACGGGCAAGGTCGTTTCGCCGGATCTTTATTTCGCCTTTGGAATTTCAGGTGCGATTCAACACCTGGCCGGCATCCGATCAGCAAGAACCGTTGTCGCCATCAACAAAGATCCTGATGCACCCATCTTCCGGTCAGCCCGCTTCGGGCTTGTTGCGGATATGCACCAGATGGTCCCAGCGTTGATTGCGGCGTTCGCGGAAATCCAGGATAGCTGATCGTTGCTCGAAGGATAAAAGCTACCGCCTGCAGAGCTGGCGAATGATACACTTCCTTTCGGCATCCCCTTGTACAAGGAGTGCCGAAAGGAAGCACTGCCGGTAGCTACAACGTCTTCTCTTGGAGAGTGGAATGAAGAAAAAAGGTGCATTTACGTTTGTCCTTCACTCGCATCTGCCATATGCCCGCCAGGCAGGCAGGTGGCCGCATGGCGAGGAATGGTTGCACGAGGCTGCGGCTGAGACGTACATCCCACTTCTCAATGCGTTGAACAGCCTTGCCGATGATGGTATTGATGCGAAGCTCACACTGACGTTGACACCCATCTTGCTTGAACAGTTGAATGATGCGGACGTGCAAGCCAATTTTGTACACTATTTGGATCTGCGGATAGAGGCTGCAGAAGCCGATCTCGCCCGGTTTTCCGAAATCAACGATGAGCAACGCATCGCGCTGGCAACCTTCTACTTGCAGTGGTATCGGGATATTAAATCCTCCTTTGTAGTCCGTTATCAGGGGAATCTGGTGCCCGCATTTAAAGCCCTCCAAGACGCGGGTGTGCTTGAGATTGCGACCTGTGCAGCAACACATGGTTACCTGCCCCTGCTGGGCAACGACGAATCCATCAACCTGCAGTTGAGCACAGCGGTTAACAGCTATAAGCGGCTTTTCGGACGAGCGCCGGAGGTCATCTGGCTTCCGGAATGTGCCTATCGCCCGGCATTCCACACATCTGAGGGAACCCTCCGGGCGGGCTTGGAAACCTTCCTTGAAGCGCATGGGCTCAAGCTTTTCTTTGTGGAAACGCATCTTGTGGAAGGGGGAAAGCCACAGGGTATCGCAGCGGGCGATGCCGTGGGGCCATATGGCGACATCACTCGACGGTATCTCGTACCGTTTGATGAAACCCATCCATCCCCGGAGACAACGACGTACCAGACCTACTTCGTTGGAGATGCAGATGTGGCCGTGATTGCACGTAACAAGCGCACCGGCTTGCAGGTGTGGAGTGCGGACTGGGGGTATCCGGGTGAATTTGATTACCGTGAATTCCATAAAAAGGACGGCAACTCGGGCCTCCAGTATTGGCGTGTGACCGGCGCGCGCATCGATCTCGGGGATAAGGATCTCTATCATCCCGACTGGGCGGCACACAAGGTTCAGCATCACGCCGACCATTTTGCCCACATGGTAGAAGAGCTTATCAATGGTTATGCTGACCAGAGTGGTGAGTTCGGTCTTATCTCCGCGAACTATGATACGGAGCTCTTCGGTCACTGGTGGTTTGAAGGCATCGATTGGATAGAGGGCGTCCTGCGGCGTCTGGCAGATTCTCAAACGGTCGAACTCACATCTGCAGGGGCATTTATTAAATCACATCCACCGGACACTGCTGTGGAATTGCCCGAAGGCTCGTGGGGGGCCGGCGGCACGCACTTTGTCTGGAATAACACCGATACACACTGGATGTGGCCGATGATCCATGAGGCTGAACAGACGATGCTTGGCTTGGTCGAAACCTATCCTTCTGCAGGTGGAGATGATCGGGAGGTTCTCAATCAGGCGGCACGCGAGCTTCTGCTGCTTCAATCCTCGGACTGGCCATTCCTCGTCACGACAGGGCAGGCGCGGGAATACGCAACACAGCGCTTCCTGCAACACATCGAGCGTTTCAAGATGCTCACAAAGAGCATGCAGGAAAGTGCCCCCGATATCCAGTTCGCTCGTTGGTGCTGGGAGAAGGATAAGGTCTTCCCGGACATAGACTACAGGTGGTTTGCTGGATGAACATTCTCCAACTCACCGCAGAAGCGACACCACTGGCGAAGGTCGGGGGCCTCGCTGATGTGGTAGGTGAACTTCCTCGTTCACTCTTCTCGCTGGGCCTCGATATCCATGTGATGATGCCGCTCCATCCGACCATTGACCGACACAAACTGGACATGGCACCGGTAGGAGAGGTCCCGGTACCGCGCGGGGATCGTTTTCTTCGGGCAGAACTGTACCGTGCCGAAGTGCGTGGAGTACCTTTCCTTCTCATCGATGGGGAGCCTGTAAGGGCTGGTGAGCACGTTTATAATCAACCCGAGATTGATGCAGAAAAATACACCTTCTTTTCCTCCGCAGCGTTGATGGCGGCCGTTGAGCTCGACATTGTGCCGGACATCCTTCACGCACACGATTGGCACTCTTCGCCTGCACTGCTGAAACTGCATACCATCCGGAATCAGGATTCCCTTTGGAAGGGTGTGCGATCCCTACTGACTATTCACAATATGCCGTACTTCGGCCCTGATTGCCGCTCGGTCTTTCCCGCCTATGGAATCGACGCATTACAGGGCTGGCCCGTTCCTGAATGGGCGGGTTGGCTAGCCTTGCCTCAAGCGATTGCACATGCCGATTGGCTCTCGACTGTGAGCCCAACCTATGCGGAGGAAATTCTCACAACGGAGTATGCAGCCGGGTTGGACGACTTGATCCGCTCACGTCAGGAAAGAATTGTCGGCATTCTCAATGCGATTGATTTCGACATCTGGAATCCGGCCACCGACGAGGATGTACCCACGCCATTCAGCCGTTTACACTTGAAGAAACGGCTGGAGAATAAACGACAGTTGCAGGACGAAATGGGACTACCGCCTTCGGATGCCCCACTGCTGATCATGATTACTCGCATTGATTACCAGAAGGGTATTGATCTTGCACTCCATGCGATGGCTCAATTGTTGAATCGCGATTGGCAATGCATTCTCCTGGGAATCGGCACCCCTGAACTCGAAGCTCAGGTCCGAGGATTTGGTGATGAGCACCCCGACCGTGTCCGCGTGGTTCAGGAATTCCGACCCACACTGTCACACCGTATGTATGCCGGCGCAGATATGATCCTCATGCCCTCGCGCTATGAGCCGTGCGGCCTGGCCCAGATGATCGGTATGCGTTACGGCACCGTCCCCATAGCGCGGGCAACAGGCGGCTTGAAGGACACCATCGTTGACCATACCAGCACTGGCGAGGGTAATGGTTTCCTTTTTAAGGAACCGGAAGCCAATGCCTGTGCGCAAGCCATCCTACATGCATTGGACACCTATGATCGACCTGAAGAGTGGAAAGCCGTACGGGTGCGCGGAATGGCGCATGACTTCTCCTGGAAACGTGCAGCGCATCAGTATGCAGACTTGTATCGACGGATCGTAGGGGCGTCGAGGTCGTGATATGAAGCGTGATGCAGCCCAGCGCAGGAGTGGGGTGCTTCTACATCCCACCTCTTTACCCGGCATGGATGGGATTGGAGATCTTGGACCCGCAGCCAAGAATTGGGTTCAGTTCATGGTTGATGCAGAGTGTTGCACCTGGCAGGTCCTTCCGCTTGGCCCCACCGGTTATGGCGACTCACCCTATCAAAGTTTCTCGACCTACGCGGGCAATCCACTGCTCATCAGCCTGGATGAGTTGGACCGTGAGGGTTGCCTGCCAGAAGCGCTTGCGGCTGACCGGGAGCGTTTTGGGGAAGGGCCTGTCGATTTTGGCCGGTTGATACCGTTGAAGTTGCGCTACTTGAGCGACGTTGCAGAAGCCTTTGATTCACGAGCCCCCAAGGAACTCAAGACAGCTTTCGAGACATTCTGTGACGAGCATGCTGGATGGCTGGATGACTACGCAGCGTTCATGGCCATCAAAGACCAGCATCAAGGCGTTCCCTGGGTGGAGTGGCCAGAGGCCCTGCGTGCACGCAGGAAGAAGGCGCTTCAGGCTTTCCATCATGATCATCGATCTGATGTTGAGCGTCACAAACTCTGGCAGTTTTTCTTCTTTCGTCAGTGGGATGAGGTGCACGCACGCTGCGCGGATGCAGGTATCGAGATCATCGGTGATATCCCTTTCTTCGTGGCTCATGACAGCGCCGACGTCTGGGCCCATCCGGACCTGTATCATCTCGATACGAATGGACAATCTACAGTCGTTGCCGGCGTCCCGCCGGATATCTTTTCTTCAACGGGCCAGCGCTGGGGCAATCCCCTTTACCGATGGGATGTACTAAAAGTCGACAACTATCGCTGGTGGATTGAACGCATCCTGCACACCTTGGAGATGGTCGATGTGGCACGCCTGGACCACTTCCGCGGCTTCGAGTCATACTGGGAGGTACCTGCTTCCTCCTCCACAGCTGAGATCGGGGAATGGGTGCCCGGTCCTGGTGCGGATTTCTTCCATGCCCTTGAGCAGGAGGTAGGAAAACTTCCTATCATCGCAGAGGATCTCGGAATGATCACGCCGCCAGTATTGGAGCTGCGGGATCAATTTGATCTTCCGGGTATGAAGGTGCTCTTCTTTGCCTTTACGGGTGACCCGGATCACGCGTATTTACCCCATAACTACACATCACGCTTTGTCGTGTACACAGGAACGCACGACAATAATACGGCTTGTGGATGGTATGAGGATGCCGACGATGAGGTCCGCCATTTCTGCCGCTCCTATCTCGCCACTGATGGGAAGGACATCGCCTGGGACTTCATCCGTGCGGCATGGAGCTCTGTGGCTGAACGTGCGGTCGCGCCGCTTCAAGATTTCCTCAGTCTTGGGAGCGAAGGCCGGATGAATTATCCCGGGAGGGCGGAAGGGAATTGGTCATGGCGTGTGCTCCCACACCAACTGAACCAATCGCTGCTCCAGCGCATGGTCGAGATGAACCGCATGTACAGCCGCGCAAGAACGCAAGAACCAAGGCATCATGCCTGAGGTGGAAGGAGGAAAAGCATGAAAATCGCTGTGCTCAGTGACAGCCATGACAACATCTGGAAGCTGGACGCCGCCATGGATATCCTCCAGAAGGCGGACACCGTCCTGCATTGCGGCGATCTTTGTTCTCCGTTCATGGTCAAACGTATGGCGGAAGGTATCTCGTGTCCAATTCACATCGTCTGGGGAAACAACGATGGCGATCAGTACAACATCCTCAAAGTCGCCCAGGAGTATCAGCATGTGCTTATCGAAGGTCCATATATCGAATTGTCACTCGGAGGGCGTGAGATTGCGATGACCCATTATCCTCGTATCGCCTGTCCGGCTGCGCGTTCCGGGCAGTATGACCTGGTATGTTACGGGCATGACCACACCGCACATCAGGAAAAGGTCGGGGATTGTCTCGTGCTGAATCCGGGTGAATTGATGGGACTGAAGGGGCGCAGTACGGTTGCCTGTGTTGACCTGGAAAGCATGGCGGTTGAAGTTCTTGAGGTCTGAAGACCATGAGCAGGTTATCAGGCTGCTCTCCATCCCATTTGTAGGTTATGTCAAGACGAAACGACCCCCGGGACGATCACCCGAGGCAAGTCAGCCGCGCTCAGATTGCAGGCGAACAAGTTGCCGAAACGAGTCTCGACGTGATCCTGCAGACCAGAGATGGTGATGAGCAATCGCCATCAGAGGGAGCGAAGCGGATCGATCTCGATGCCCACTGCCTGGGCGTCGCATTTTCACGCCTTTGCAAGAATGCGCTTGCCATCCCCGCAGGCGAACGTGTTGACGAGGCTATCCGGGCTAACGTTGGTGAGGGTGAGCGTTGAGCGTATCCGTCTCCTCGATGCGGAGACCCATGATGCACAGACGGAAATTGTCCATGACATGAAGGGCATATAGATAGAGAGCTAGATGAAAAGAGGGGCTAAGAAGACAATCGGGACTCTTCATACATGAGGGTCGTGGAATCAGATCCATCCTGACGGGAGTCTTCTGTTGGATAGCAAAGACGGAAGAGTTGAGGGCTCTCGGGGTTGGCGGAGAGCCGGATGAAAGGCAGGGGGAAGAAAGTCCCTCGCCAATCTGGTGTAATCCCCTCTTCTCACTGTATCGAGTGTTCTAAGGTCCTTGCTCCTTAACAGAGGCTTGAGTGTCCCAGGATGAAGGCGAATAGGATAAGATGTCGTTATCAAACGGTCTCCAGGAGTAATTGTGAACGTCAAGAAAATAATCAAACTGAGCGCAATAAGCATTGCTGCCCTTCTCGTCGTACTGGGAGCAGGCATGGTTATCTGGTCGATGACCGGGACATATCCCGCCGGGGAGATTGCTCAGGAGGCGCTTGCGTCCACAGAGGATGTTACAGTCTCACAGGAACGCTGGATCGTCTTTGAGCCTGATAACGCGATGGAGCAGGGATTGATCTTCTATCCTGGAGGGCTGGTAGAGGCATCGGCATATGCCCCTGTGCTGCAAGGCATCGCTCAAGAGGGCGTGCTGGTTGTGATTACGCCGATGCCCTTGAACCTGGCAATCTTTAATGCCGGCGCTGCGAACGCGGTGATAGACGCATACCCTCAGATTTCGACCTGGGTGATCGCCGGTCATTCACTGGGTGGAGCGGCAGCGGCTATCTATGCCGAAAACAACCCTGAGGATGTTAGCGGCATCGCCTTGTGGGATTCGTACCCACCGGGAAGCTCGGACTTGTCGGACAATGACATTGAAGCCCTCTCTATTTACGGTACGACAAATGACGTCCCGAACACCGATAATTTCGATCAGAACAGGCGGTTACTGCCGGCGGATACGGTGTATGCGGCGATTGAAGGTGCCAGCCATGCTCAATTCGGTGACTATGGTCCGCAGTCGGGGGACGTGACGCCCTCCATCAGCATGCAGGTCCAGCATGAGCAGGTTGTCGAGATCATGCTTGCGTTTCTCTTGCGCTGATCGTCTTCGGTTCTTCTTGCCGGAAGATAAAATCGCTCAAGCCTTCGCTTGAGCGATAGCGGTTTCAGTATTCCTGATGAGACACATTCCGAACACTGCCTTTCCTTCTATCCAGGGGAAGAATCCAGTTTTATTGTCTTCCTTGACCGGAATCTTGGTCTGTACCTCACTATTCGTCAAGCTCTATTGATGTTGCCTGGCTACTCAACTGTAAATTGACCCATCATGCCATATTCTTCATGCTCAAGCATGTGGCAATGGTACATATATGGAAATTCTTCAGTTGCGACATGATCAAAACGCACGATGATTTCGGTCACCTCATCCCACACCACGACTGTATCCTTCCACCCTCTATCTGCTTCGGTCGGCGGCTCTCCATTGAGGGTAAGTATTTGGAAGGATGCACCATGAATATGGAATGGATGTGGCATTCGCTGCCCGGTTATGCGCCATATTTCAACATCACCTCGATTGACGCGCTCATTGATGATGTTCATGTCCATCGATTGCCCATTTATCCCGAACAAGTCCATATTCTCTATGCTGCCTCCCGGCACTTCCATGTCCAAGGAAATGGTTCTAAATTGAGTCGCGTCTTCCCGGTCAAGATAGGCGATGTCATTGAGTCTATCTGGCAACGTCCCCGATGCTTGCAATGTGGAATCTACTCTGAGCTCCACAACAAGAGCCTGGGGTGCGTCTCCACCAAAAAGTCCGCCATCTTCCGGGTCTGCGGGGAGCAAATCCGCGAATAATGTTGCATTGGCTCCGTCAGAAAGATCAACCATGATTTCATTCCGCTCCCCTGGCGCCATTTCGATATGCTCCAGTTCAACTGGATGATTCAAAAAACCACCTTCTGTGGCGATCTTGAAAAATGTCATGCCATTGCCAAAATGGAAGCGGTAAAAACGGGCATTTGACCCATTGAGAAGCCGTATGCGAACCCAACCCTGAGGAACATCTTGATAGGCGTCTACAGTTCCATTTGCTACGAGAGTATCCTCCCGCAAACCGTTCATCACATTTTCCACAGTTACAGAATACTCATTCATGATTCCATCCGTGAACGAACGATCTTGTACAACCAATGGAATATCATTGATCCCATAGTCTCTTGGGAGGTCAAAAGACTGAGAATTCTCATCCTCGATCAGGTACAACCCCGCAAGACCTGCATGGACGTGATGGGCTGTTGCTCCCATCCTATGGGGGTGATACCAACTTGTTCCCGCCTCTTGCCGAACCGGTATCGTGATTTGCCAGCTCTCCCCCGGTTGAATCGCTGATTGCGGCCCGCCATCGATCTCACCATTCACGTGTAAACCGTGACCATGCACAGTGGTAGGTTCTTCAAGGTTATTGATAAAGGTAATGGTCGCATCTGTATCTCTATAAAGGCGTATCGTTGGACCGAGATAATCGCCATTGAACCCCATCGTCTCGCTCGGTACACCTGCGTAAAATTCATGCTCGCCATTTTGCATGACGAGCTCGATTTCAGGTGTAGCCCGACTATCCAACAACTCGGGAATCAGGAGTGGATTCTGTCCGGTTTGTGCCGTATTTTGCACACGACCGTGAATTCCACACGCCGAGAGAATCATTGTGATGAAGAATAGAATGGTGATGTAACGTTTCATCGTTTCCTTCCTTGCTGCCATTGGTGATGGCTCCATGTTTCTTTCAGGAAGCGATAACCAATAGCTCCGGCATTCTATCAATCCAAAATAAGATAATATATATCCGAATTATACCTCAAGTTACCCTCCATCGATAAATGCACAGGCATCTCCGCATATAGTCGGATGAACCATCTGCGCCCCGTAGGTATTCGATAGACATTCAGGAGTTGAGCTGAAAATCTGGCAGGTCATCTTGCTATAGCCCAGTGTCAAACCGAATCATAGAAAAAACCGCTCAAGTACAGGCTTGAGCGGCTTCAGCACCCCTGCGGCGACTCGAACGCCGGCTTCTGCCTCCGGAGGGCAGCGCTCTATCCACTGAGCTACAGGGGCTTTACGTCCGGATTGTATCGCATGGTCTACATGAGGACAAGACCCGTCCTCTACACCGGTGCACGCGGGCCGACAATCAGCTGGACGAAAAAGTGTACAATTAAGCCTCAGGCGAGAAGAGAAGGAGTATATGATGCGTGACGAATCCCTGCAGGCGTTTCTAGAAACCGTTCCTCAGCGCTTTCGAGCGAAACGCGCAGGAGATCTAGCCGTGAAAGCGGTCCTGGATACGGGAGACAAGGTGTGGTCCTTGATCATTGAGGATGGTACGTGTGCCTTGAAGGAGGGTGATCTTCCGGACGCCGATCTGCGTTTGACGGCACGGGAAAAGGACTTGCTGCGCATTCTGCAGCGGAAAATGAATCCGCTCCTGGCCTACACAACTCGCAAGCTTCGCCTCGAAGGAGACATGAACCTCGCAGTGAGCTTGATACAGTTGTTTGACTTCTAGCTGTTCTTCCAGCACACATTTTGTCGTCAAGCCATGCGCTGTTGGACCTCAAGCGCACATCTCATCATCTGAGAGGATAAACTGCACGCGGATGATGTCGGGCTGATATGGATCGAGATGCATGGCGCGTAGCACTTCATCAGGGCGCCCTGTTTTTCCTGGCTGGAGACAGACATGCAATTCCATACAAGGATCACCGTCCGGGTCCGTGCGCATCCGTACTGATTCAATCAGGGGGCGTAAATCGTATGTTTTTCCCCGCCGTTCTCTTTCCAGCGCAGGGGCATCCAAAAGAGTTTCGATGCGCGCCTGGAGGTCTGGTGGCAGGTCGCCGGGCGGCCAGATGATGTGGTAGATGGCTGAAAGGATGCGGTTCTGGATGGCGCTTTCTTTCGGATCTGCCTGCCTTGCAGTCTTGAACCGCAGCCCTTCCGGTGCGTATTCCTGGAGGAGATCGACAATCGACTTCAGCGGGCGTGGCTCCTCGAGCCAAACATCGGCTACCTCACAGCGGCTGATGATCCCGAGGGGAAGTGCAGCTCCCAGATTCATTTTTGGGTGTGGATGGAAGCCCTGGGAGTAAGCAATCGGCAGCCTGGCGCGTCGGAACGTTCGCTCGAAGGTGCGCTGCAAGTCCAGCTGCCCGCAGTAACGCAGTGCACCTTCCTTCGTGAAGGTGATGAAATAGCGTGTCCGTGTAGGCTCCGATGTTTTTGACATTAACGTGACTCGCGCGACGCGATCTCAGGACAGGTCCATACGGGGCCCGGGTTCTCCCTGCGGAGCTGTGTGAAGGTGGGGAGGATGCCGCAGGCATAGCAGTGCTCCCGGCAATCAGGTCGCACCTCGCCCTTTTTACTCATGCGGTAATCCTCCAGCAGGAACGTTTTCTTTACGGCAATATCGATATGTTCCCAAGGAAAGACTTCATCCTCCTGCCGTTGGCGGTGAATGTAGAAGTGGAGGTCGATGCCGGTTTGATCGCATGCGGTTTGCCAGCGTTGGAAGTCGAAGTGTTCGCGCCAGGCGTCGAAGCGAGCGCCCATTTCCCATGCGCGCTGGACAACCTCCGCGATGCGGCGGTCGCCGCGTGAGAGCAGCGCTTCGAGCAGTGTCTCGTGCGGATCGGTCCAGGTCAGCTTGAGCCCATTGCCCCGCAAACTCGTCCTGAGCAGCGTTTGCTTGGCTTCGATCATCTCGATCGTATCAGCAGATACCCATTGGAATGGGGTGTGGGGTTTGGGCACAAACGTGCTCACTCCGGCATGTACACGGGCGCGTTTTCCGATGCGTTCCCGGCCGATGCTGAGCACCTGCTTGCACAGGTCGGCAATGGCCTGCACATCCTCGAGGGTTTCCTCGGGATGACCGATCATGAAGTACAGCTTGATGGTGTGCCAGCCGCGGCTGAAGATGGCATCTGCGGTTGTTAGCAATTGCTCCGTCGTAACGGGTTTGTTGATGATGCCGCGCATGCGTTCCGTGGCAGCTTCCGGCGCGAGGGTGAAACCGCCCCGGGTGGAATTCTGCTTGAGGAGGTCCATGAGTTCCACAGAAAAGGACTCAATGCGCAGGGAGGGGAGGGAGATATTGACATGGCGGCCTGCAAAACGTTCGTTGACGCCCTGGATTAACTCGAGCACGTGCGTGTAATCCGAGGAGGAAAGCGACAACAGCCCGACCTCTTCATAGCCAGTCTGGGTGAGCAGGTGATCCATGGTATCAAGGATTTCCTCGACCGGTCTTTCGCGCACTGGACGGTTGACCATTCCTGCGTGACAGAAGCGGCAGCCACGTGTGCAGCCGCGCATGATTTCAATCGGCACCCGGTTATGGGTGATGTCGATATGCGGAACGAGTAACCTTTGCGGTGGCGCGGGTAGACGGCCCACAACGCGTTTTAAGACGCGGACGGGGATGCCTTCAACGGCCGGAAAAACAGAATGGATGGTCCCGTCATCCTTGTACACCACATGGAAAAGGGAAGGGACATACACGCCATGGATGTGGGCTAGCTGTTCCAGCAGCGCTGCCTTCGGTTCGCCGCTCCCTTTCCAGGCAAGCACCGCACGCGCGACCTCGAGAATAGCCTCTTCACCCTCACCGATGACGAAGGCGTCGATGAAGGGCGCCATCGGCTCCGGGTTGAACGTGGCGTGCCCGCCGGCAATCACGAGTGGATAAGATTCGTCTCGGTCGGCTGTCCGCAGGGGTATTCCGGCCAGGTCAAGCAAGTTGAGCGCATTGGTGTAGAGCGTTTCGTAAGGCAGGGAGATGCCCAGCAGGTCGAAGTCAGCGACGGGCCGCTTGCTTTCGAGTGAATACAGCGGAACAGCATTGTCACGCAGCGCACGCTCCATGTCGATCCAGGGCGAGAAGACGCGCTCAGCGAGCATATCTGGTTGGCGATTGATGACATCCAAGAGGATGGTCATGCCAAGGTTGGACATGGCCAGATCGTAGATGTCCGGAAAGGCGAGGGCGGTGTGGAGCGGCGTGGCATCCCAGTCCTTGATGAGCTGGTTATACTCGCCGCCGGTGTAACGGCCTGGTTTCTGAACCGTTGGGAGGATGCGGGCGAGGGCCCGGTTGATTTCATTCACGTTGAGCAAGTGACACCTGTCGTTCTGCTGGCATTCGTGCCGCAGCATTATACTACACAGCTTCTGCCACGGAGGTGGATGAGGTTGTTGACGTTGGCAAATCGTCCATGGTAAAATCTCGTGCCTCGCCCCCATCGTCTAGCGGCCCAGGACGCGGCCCTCTCAAGGCCGAAACCGGGGTTCGAAACCCCGTGGGGGCACCTGAAAACACTCCAGTTCCAGCTGGAGTGTTTTGCTTTCCTGCTGTTTTGGCAGGTTTTTTGCATCGTGCTATCATGTGGACATTGCCCGTTCCTGCGATATCCGTCAGGACGGGAACTCGATAAGCCTGTCCTTCGTTCTTGTGAGGGGTTGCTTTGCAGCGGCTCGCAGACCGATAGAAGGAGCGTACCATGACATCACGGAAGCTGTTGACATTCAGCCTGGTTCTGATGCTGACCCTCGTGCTTGCGGCTTGCGATCTTCCCTTTGTGGCTTCTGAAGGGGTGGAGGAACCGGCTCCGGAGGAGCGAACCAGTGCCATCGCCGGTCGTGTCTGGCATGATGTCTGTGCCGCGCCGGGAGCGGAAGATGAAACCCCGCTCGCGGTTCCGGCAGGATGCGTCTACATGGACGCCCAGCGTGGTTACATCGGGGATGGCGTCTTGATGGCCGAAGAACCCGGCATCCAGGGTGTGGAAGTGACCCTGGGAGAGGGCGCGTGCCCTTCGACAGGCGCCGCCACCACCCTGACGGCAGCGGATGGACTGTATCTCTTCGCCGGTCTTGCTGAGGGGACCTACTGTGTGCGTATTGATCCTGCCAGCACGGTGAATGCCAGCGTGCTCCTTCCAGGAACGTGGACCTATCCCGCTGCCCAGCAGGCGGCAACGGAGGCGACGGTCGTATTGGCTGCTGACGAAATACGCTCGGATTTGTATTTCGGTTGGGATTACGAGTTTCTCCCGGTGTATGAAGCCCCTGAAGTGACACCCACAACGGAAGTCACGGCGACCCCGACCCAGGAAAGCGTGCTGCCACCGACCGAGCAGCCCACACCGACCGCCACGCCTACACCCATCCCGGAGGATGCCGATCCACGCTTGCGCCTGGGAGACCCCGATTGGGTGGACACCTTCGATGGAAGCACCTATTGGCCGTTGTACAGCGATAGCCATGTATCCTTTGATATCGAGGGTGAAAACCTCATCCTGAAGGCGTTTAACCCGGATTACTGGAATGGATGGATCCTGCCTGCCGTCGGTCGCATTGGCGACTTTTACTTGGAGATGACGGCCACAACGGGGGCATGTTCCGGCCGGGACTCATTTGGCATGGTCATACGAGCATCCACGGTCGACGCAGGTCAGGAGGGCTACCTGTTCGGGATTTCCTGTGATGGTCGCTATTCACTGCGGCAGTGGGATGCCGAAACCCTGACGAGGCTGGTGGACTGGACTCCGACGGACGCAATCCAGGCAGGAGGGGACACCGCCTACCGCATTGGCATTATGGCTGAGGGCGATGTGTTTACCATGTATGTGGATGGTGAGATGGTGCATGAGTTCAGCGATAACGCGTATAGCGAGGGTATGTTCGGTGTCTTCGTAAGCGCCGCACAAACCCCCAATTTCACCGTCACGGTCGAGGAGATGAGCTACTGGATTCTGCCGTAAACGGGGTCAAATCAAGGGAACAGAAGCGAACAGAGACGAACAGAAGGTCATCCTTGAAGGTGATGACCTTCTTTCGCGTCTGGCGGTATAACGTCATCCAGGACCTTCTGGCGTGAATCTTGCTGTGACAACAGTCCTATCTGATCAAGTGGTGATGTAATGCGTTTGTAAGGCGATTGTCAAGGGTTTTGCACTAGATTTAAAGGGAAGAGATGCGCATGGTAGAAGAAATCAGGCTCGTGGGAGTATGACGTGATGAACCGTATGAAGAAAGCCGCCTTTCTAGCCCTGGCAGCCGCGCTGCTTCTTGCGCCGGTTGCCTACGCGCGCTCCATCACATCACTTTCCGCAACCGATGCTCCCATGCAGGGCCAAAGTGTGACCATCACCGCATCGGTGATTGCGGATAATCCTGTCCGACCCAGATCGAATCTCTATTATGAAATCATTGCCCCGGATGGTGTGACTGTGGTCCAGACGCACCGGACCTCGATACCGGCACTGAGCCATGGGGATACCTTCTCGGATGCATGGTCAACAAACAACAACAGCTTCCCCCAGACAGGCAGTTATTCCGTGACGGCCTGCTGGAGTCGACAAAACCGGACCGATTGCGGATTGGATTATCGTGAGACTACGTTCTATTCGGTGCCAACCGTAGGGGTGGGTCTCGGAATTCTTGGACTGGGCTTGTTCGGCACGTTCGTATGGTGTAGACGCGATCTTTTTATGGAAGGACCAGAGGAGACGGTCCACAATGACGATTGAGCTGCTCGCCGTTATTGTTGCTGTGTATGTTGGCGGGCTGCTCGTGCTCCGCCAGAGAAAGCATGCGTTAATTGGTTATGGCTGGAGCGCTTTTGGGTTCGCAGTCGTGTTCATCATGGCAGGTCAATTCGGCGGCTGGCATGAGGTCCTGGGGCAGGTGCAGGCGGTGATGTTGAGGTTGGCGGCGTCCAGTATTGGGGTCGAGATTGAACTACTGGGCCGCTCCAATCTCGTTGTGCCGGACCCGACAGGATGGTCGGTGCTCAGCATCGGTATTGAATGCTCTACACTCATCGAAAGTTCGGTCTTTGCCGGCATCATGCTGTTCTATCCTCGTTTTCCTCTTCAGGAGCGACTGGTACGCATGTGTATCGGAATAACAGCGACCTTTTTGATCAACCTGGTGCGCTTGAGTGTCATGACCTTGATCATCGCATGGCTGGGAAAGCCGGCGGTGCCCTGGGCGCATGCTTTCGTGGGAAGGCTGGTATTCTTTATCGGCATCGTTGGTGTTTACTGGTATATGCTCACGCTTCCAACACTCCGGATTGTGAAGCGTGATCTGGAAGTCAGCGGGCGATCGGTACTGTAGGATGGAAAGAGACGTATGATTTTGGAATCGATGCTCTTTTTCTGGGGTGTATGGCTTCTCATCCCGCTTGTGGTCGATATCAGCAAGGCGGTTTCTGATGCCTTTCTGGTATGGCGTCACCGCAGCATGGCCAATCCATACCCGCCGTTGCCCAGACGAAACTTGCCCAAGATTTCGGTGGTCATCCCGGCATATAACGAGCAGCTTGACATCGATCGCTGTATCACCAGCCTGAAAGCGCAGACCTACCCTCATCACCTGATCGAGGTGATTGTGATTGACGACGGCTCCACCGACCGAACGGAAGAGGTGGTCAACGGACACATAGCCGGGAACCCTCACTGGAACGGCCATATTCGTTTGCATAATCAGGTGATTGAGGCGCGGGAATTTGGCGGGGTGATGACGCTTGTGCAGGGAAGCCACAAGGGGAAGCCCGCCGCTGTCAATCTGGGATTAGCCCGCTGCCGTGGGGATTACATCTTCGCCATTGACTCTGATGTCGTTCTGGAACCCGAAGCGATAGAACAGGCGGTGTCCGCCTTTCTGGCTGATCCCACCCTCGCTGCGGCTACTGCGCACCTCATCGTAGACCATAACCTGCTCGTGGTTGCCGATAACCAGGGGCATATTGAACTCGATGAAAATGACTTGCCGGTTCGCCGCTCGCTGAGCCTGAGTGAGCGCTATCTGAATGCCTCTCAATTCCTGGAGTATCTGCAGTCATTCCGCATCGGGCGGCATGCCGAGGCGGCGCGAGGAGAACTCTTCACGCTTTCCGGCGCCTGCGCCATGTTCCGACGTGATGTGCTCTTGGAGATGAACGGGTACAGGGGACGCACCGTGTCGGAGGATACCGACGCGACGCTACGTATCCAACGGGAAAAACAGCGCGTGGGGTATCTGCCCCAGGTGCGTGTTCATCTCGCACCTGTGACACGCTGGAGTGTTCTTTCTGCCCAGCGCATCCGCTGGCAGCGCGGTCAGCTGGAAGTGATGTCGGTCAATATGGACATGCTGGGGAAGGCCAACCGCTTCTGGCGTTGGAGCCTGCCCTTCCGACTCCAAACCGACCACGCGCTGACCATCCTGCGACTCGTGTGGCTCTTCCTGCTGCCTTTGTTCCCATTTGTCGGGTATCCGCTAACCGTCATCTTCCAGGCCCTGGCGCTTCTCTATGTACTCTACCTCGCTACCGATGGACTCGAGATGATCGTCGCGTGGCCGATTTGTGCACCCAGCGAGCGGAAACTCTTACGCGAGGCCGCCGTCTTCCTCCCGCTTCTTCCCCTATACCGTATCCTTGTATACTTCTTCAGAGTAAATGGCATTTTACGCACATTAAGTGAGAAACCGACGTGGACCGTCTCAGGTACAGGACTTCAGAATTGGAGGATCCCCGGGAGCCAGCGGGTGAAAGCCCTGGCGAAGGCGTTCCTTCAAGTCTGGGCCGAGTGACGCTCTGGCGTCGAATACACGAAGAGCGCGGGCCATTGCTTCTCACAGCGGTGGCCTTGATTGCGTTGTTGATCCTTGTCTGGAATGGTGACTTTCCAAGCGCGATTGACTTCTGGGGTCATCTGGCGAAAGCTGAATTCCTTGCAGAACAGGTGCGATCCTTCGGCCTCGATAGATTTTTCTCCACGGCATGGTTTCCCAACTGGTATCTGGGGGACGCGTTCACGACGTATTATCCGCCGCTGACAACTTTCTTCCTGACTCCGTTTGTGCTTTTGTTCCAGGATGCAGCCGTCATTCATAAGGCCTTTTCCACCCTTGCGCTCACCGTGTATACATGCGGTGTTTACATCCTGGTCCGCCACATGTGGGAAGCATGGCCCGCTGCTCTAGGAGCTGCGATCGCCGTGTGGGCTCCGTATCAACTGCGAACCTTGTTCTTTGAAGGCAACTATCCCCGCATTCTCGCTTTGCTGGCTTTACCCTTTCTTGCGTTATATATGGAGCAGATGCTTGATCCAGGGCGTCGGAAATTGCCCATCCTTGTGAAGTTCGCGATCGCGTGGGCCTGGGCCATTCTAGCACATCCTCAACAGGCTGCGATTTTTGCGGTGGGAATGGGCATCTACATGATTGCGAGGTTGTTTCTGGAACCGAAGACCCCATTCAAATGGGGGGGCTGGGTTCTTGCGGGCATCGTCGCTGGAGCTGGGCTTACTGCACCCTGGAGTATCACGGCTTATTCCTATGGTGAGCATCCACATGTCCCTTTTCTTCCGCTGGAAAAAGTTAATCTCTTCTCAGCTCCACTCTCTGCCCTACTTCCTGAGTGGAACAGCATGGGAGGGGGAATCACGGTAGGATTGGGTGCCCTGCTATTGATGATACTTTGCATGATCTCCCGGCCGGATCGGCGACGATCCGCGCTGGCGATTGCTGCCTTTGCGAGCATCTGGTTATCCTTTGGGCCATCCGGTGTCTTCTTCAGTCTTATACCAATGCATAATGCATTGATGCCGGAGCGATTCCTCAATTTCGCTTCGTTTGGTATGGCCATTGCGGCGGCGGGTTTGTTTCCAATGCGGAAAAGGGCGGTTTGGGTGAGGGCGGTGATTGTCGTCGCGCTGGTAGCGCTTGATGCTTTACCCTCATTTGCCCTCCTGCAGGGAAGACCCTTCCCTGAACGTGAGGCAGCGTTGCGTGTTCTCTCGCCGGTTGAGGAACCCCCCGGCCGAACACTGCTGCTGACGTATCCAGAGCCAAGTGCTAGTGAGATCTATTTTGCCGGTGTAAACACGATGCTTGTGAATGGATGGGCATTAGAAAATACACCTCACCACCGTCCTCTTAGGCGCTACCTGGGGGCTGCGGAGTGGGGGCCTGAATATCTTCACCACCTGATGTCGATATGGTCGGTTAATCAGGTCGCAATACGCGCAAATGGCAACGAAATCGCGCTAACCGAAAGTCTCGTGACGGCAGGTTTCCAACCCTACGCGACCATCGGGGAATACGCCGTCTGGGAGAGGGAAACAGTACAGACCCTGGTACAGGTTCTGCCCGAAAAGCGGATGCTCGTGCTTGGAGAAGGCATTACTCACCTTCTTGCAGCTTTTCCTTTTGCCGAGGAATCGCTCGAGGAGCATGTTGTGGATCTCAACACGGCTGACCTGGATATATATCCAGTAATTGCTATGTCCAGCTTTGCTGCTGAGAATGAATCCATTGATGACCTCGAACGCATCTTGCAGCCCTACCTTGAAGGTGGGGGAACACTCATCCTAGATCTATCAGGGATGGAAGAAAAGTTTGCCCGTTCGCTTGAACTATTGGATACATCGGTGCTCCGAATCCAGCTTAGTGATTCGATGAATCTGCGTTGGGAAGAATCGTTCGCTGATCTCCCTGCCACACTCGAATTGAGTGCCGCAGGGGTAGATACCTGGGCTGGCGCTGTCTATCCCGAACTGGACCATGTTCTCGCTGAGATCGAGCTCAACGGGGAATGGTTCCCTGTGATGGGATACAAGGATGTGGGAGACGGACGGGTTTGGTTTATCGGAATGAACCTGCTGTATTATGCGCAGGAAGCTGATTGGCCCGAGTTGTTTGACATTGCCCGGGATGTATTCCTGGCGGATGTGCCGGTGTCACGAGACCTTGTTTTCGAGTCCATCGACCTCGATTCCTTTGAGGCTGATGGGCAACGAGTACGGATGCAGGTTCGCGCGGCTGAGGAGATTCCCCAAGCGCTTATTTCGTATACCTATTCGCCGCGCTGGAGACTGCTCATCAATGGCGAACCGGCCGAGTTTGAGCGCTATGAGAACTTGATACGAACCTCGCTTCCTGCTGGCGGTTCTTCTATTGACCTTGTATACCAGCCCCTCGGCACCATTTATCCGGTTATCGGTCTAATCGTAGGGGTGATGATGGCTGCTGCGATGGCTGTCGCCCTGCTGTTCGAGCGTGCTCGGTGGCAGCCTCCGATTGATGTGGCCATTCCAGGTGCCGATAGCGAGGATGTCCGCGAGTACGCTGTATGCGCCAACTGCAACTTCCGCTTTGCTGAGGTCGGTCCACCCACCGCATCCACGTATCCTTTCCAGGTCGTCCACTGTCCCATCTGTGGTCTGCGCATGGATGATGATGGTTTTGAGCCCGGGGAGCAGCTGGATGACGAAGCCCGAAGGGACGCGTTGGATGATTGGCTCAACGACAACCGCTACAGTCCGGAAATCGTCCACGAGCGCTGGGGCTTTTCCGCGGATGAATTCTTCGCATCCGGCTCGGACGAAGAAGACATGCCAAGTTTCGAGACGCCTCCTGAAGAGCCATTCCTTTAACCGAGGGACGCATGCCAGAACCCACACGCATCCTCATTTGTGACGACACCAAGACACTCTTGGACTTTCTCGAACTTGTCTTCGAGAAGCAGGGCTTTGAGGTCATCAAAACCGGTTTCGGCGAGGCTGCGCTGAAAGCAGCTGACGCACAAAGTCCAGACATCGCTCTCGTCGATGTCATGATGCCCGGCATTGACGGCCTGGAAGTCTGCCGCCGACTGCGTGCGAATCCGAAGACGGCCAAGCTGCCCATTCTCCTGTATTCGGCCATCGTAGGTGAAGAGGTTCGCCGCGATGCGCTCGCCGCCGGGGCGGATGAGTTCATTGGGAAGACTTTGCATCATGCAGAATTGGTATCCAAGGTGCGTGATTGGTTGGCAACCCGCAGCCTGCCGGGCGGTATCGGCAAACCGGCTGCGGTGGCGGGGTTGAAGGATTTACTCGAGCTGCTGGACACCGATGTCGTTTGGCTGCTTGCTGAGCAGGACGATTTCCTCGAATCACTCAGCCTCGTTTGCCGGCTTGGTGAGCAAGAAGCACGCCGCTTTCTCGAGATCGCAGGGCGAGGACCCTACCAGCTGGGAATGAAGATGCCGCTCACCCTTGTCCTGGAGGAAAACCGGCAGTTGTGCGATTGGACCACGCACAAATTGGGGCAAGAGCCGGGGGGAGCAGGTCTTGCCCGGGCGCTCACTCATCTTGGTGCCTATGGCGCCAACATTTGCCCGTTGACCGGTCCGGACGATGAGCGAGGCGTGCTCCTTTTTTCAACCCCTGCCTCACTGCTGGATGACGCCGAGCGCAGCCAGCGGGCGGCGATCGGATTGCGCTATGCTTCGAATCTACTTGCGCTCTGGATGGTGGACTGACATCATTGGGCTGAACGATTTTCAGGATAGGAGACCATGAAGCGATTGGGATTGTTAACCGGTGGGGGCGACGCCCCGGGATTGAATGCCGTCATCCGCGCTGTGGTCAAGACAGCTCAACGGGAATTCGATTGTGAGGTGATCGGCATCCGCGATGGCTATGATGGATTGCTGGAGCCGGATGGTGTGGCACCATTGAGCGTGGATGATGTGCGCGGGATTTTGCCGCGCGGGGGGACCGTGCTGGGGACTGCCAATCGCGGCAATCCTTTCGCTCGGCGTGTGCTTAAGGATGGCGTTGAAAAGATCGTTGATGTTTCCGACGAGATTGTGAAACGTGTCGCATCGTTGAAGATGGAAGCCTTAATCGTCGTCGGGGGCGATGGGACGATGCGCATCAGCCGGGAACTGGCGGAAAAAGGGTGCCCCATCATCGGTGTGCCGAAGACGATCGATAACGATATTGGAGGTACAGACGTCTCTTTCGGATATGACACGGCTGTAAATGTTGCCATGGAAGCCATTGACCGCCTTCACACTACGGCTGAAGCCCATCACCGGGTGATGGTCGTGGAGTTGATGGGGCGGGATGCGGGCTTTATCGCGCTCCGGGCCGGAATTGCGGGTGGAGCAGATGTCATTCTCATTCCTGAGATTCCATTTCACATTCAGCCGGTGTGCGATACCATTCTGCGACGGGCGGAAACCGGACGACATTTCAGCATCTTCGCTGTGGCAGAGGGGGCTCATCCCGTGAATGGTGAGCAGGTGTATGCCGATATGGGTGATGATCTGCGTGTTGGACGCCTTGGTGGCGTTGGGCGCCGGGTGGCTCAAACGGTCTCCGAGCGGATGGGGATGGAGACTCGCGTGACCGTCCTTGGCCATCTCCAGCGCGGCGGATCACCATCCGCCTACGACCGCTGGCTGGCGACCCGTTTTGGTGCGGCAGCAGTCCGACTTGCTGCCCAGGGCCGCGTCGGTCACATGGTCGCCATCCATGGTACACGTGTGGAGGATGTAAGCCTGGATGAAGCGCTGGCCGTTCCCAAGCGGGTAGATGTCAATGGTGATGCCGTGCACACCGCGCGTGGTCTTGGTATTTGTCTGGGTGAAGAAGGAGTATGAGCAGCAACATGAGTGAACCATATCACGCTCGCATCGAACCCACTACGCGCCCGTTTGATGTGCGCCTGATTCTTCTAGGTGGCCTGCTTGGGGCTGCGTTTTACCTGGTTCAAGCCGGTGTCGCAGAGATTGTCCTTGCAGAAAATGCAGCCTGTCTGGCGCGCACAGAACAGCTGCGGATCGGATTTCTCCCGGAGGAAGTATGCATGCCGGAATGGCAACGTCTTCTATTTCAGGGCGCGACGAGAGGAATTCCCGGCGTTATCCTGCGGCGCGTGCCGTTAGCTGGTCGTGCACTGACGGCCATTCTGTACGTCCTGCTCGGTGGTGTATGCTCTCAACTCCCACGCAAGATGGGTTTGATCGTGTTCTTGTTGAGCGCTGTGTTTATGGTGGCTGTCGCTGCCCTCTTGAGCTATCTCGCCCAGTTTATCCTCTGACCCATCTGAGACGTACTGACCCCAGCTTCTTTCCCCAATGCGTTGATATACCGATGAAGCCTTGCGGGGATGAGCACACTTCCATCTGTACTGCAGGCCAAAGTGACCCCTAACCGTATTTGGTTTAAATGGGCGGGTTGGTTTCAGTTGTTGCCGCAAGGAGTTGGAAGCGAAAGCGCAGATGGTCTTGCCGCGGCTCAGCGGATGAACATGGCATCCCCGAACGAGTAGAACCGGTAACCCTCCGATACGGCTTGTTCATACATTGCAAGGATGCGTTCACGTCCGGCGAAGGCGCTCACCATCATGATCAGGGTGGAGCGAGGAAGGTGGAAGTTGGTGATGATCGCGTCGACGGCTCTGAAGCGATAGCCGGGAAGGATGAAAAGATCAGTCAGCCCCTCATAGGGGGCGAGCAGGTCGTTTTCAGGTTGGACGTGGGCGGATGTTTCCAGCGTGCGGATCGTAGTGGTTCCGACTGCGATCACGCGTCCACCGTCTGCCCGGATGGTGTTGAGTCGATTTGCGGTTTCTGGTGAGATGGAGCACCATTCGGTGTGGATGATGTGCTCCTCAGCTCGTTCTTCCGTCACGGGGAGGAACGTGTCCAACCCAACATGGAGTATGACCTTCAAAATGGCGATCCCTCTCGCTTCAATGCTGGAGAGAAGTGACGGGGTGAAATGCAAACCTGCCGTTGGCGCTGCGGCTGAGCCGGGAAGGCGAGCGAACGTGGTTTGGTACTCATCGTTGGATTCGAGGGGGGTGTGGATGTAGGGGGGAAGCGGCATCTCGCCCAGTACGTCCAGCTCTTCCGCAATGGGTGAGGAGAAGCGGATAAGCCTTTTGGATCGCCCAAGATCCTCAAGCACCTGCGCATGGAGTCGGTCGCCGAAAGTCAACTCGCGTCCCGGGTTGATGCCGCGTCCGCCAACCAGCGCTTCCCATGTCTGCGGTGCTGTCTGGCTGAGGAGCAGCACTTCAGCCTTCCCGCCACCGGGGACTTTTTTTCCTTCCAGCCGGGCTGGGATCACGCGGGTCTCGTTGAGGACAAGCGCATCTCCCGGGTTGATTTCATCGATGATCTCACGAAAGACGCGATGCTGAACCACCCCGCTTTCACGATCCAGGATGAGAAGCCGAGAAGAGTCGCGCGGACGAGCGGGGCGCTGGGCGATACATTCGGGTGGCAAGGTGTAATCAAAATCCGAGGTACGCATAGGTCAGCGGGCGATAAGACGCAGGAGGAGGTTGAGCAGCACGGTGAGCAGCAGACTGATGAGCACAGAACTGGCGAGCGGGATGAAGCAAGTCATGCGTTCCGTCTGGATACGGAAGTCTCCGGGTAGTTGTCCTGGCGTAAGTCCCAGACGTTGAAGAAGCAACAGCAGACTGCCCACGATGGCGAGGGCAAGACCTGCGGCGATTAGCCAACGGCCGAGTTGGGTCATGGGGGGCATGTGGTCACAACTCCGGAAGTCGGGGCTGCGGTTTCCCCTGAGCCTTAAGTCCAAGATGCGCATAGGCGCGCGATGTCGCGACGCGGCCCTGGGGAGTGCGATCGATGAACCCAAGCTGAAGGAGGTATGGCTCGACGACATCCATCACGGTGTCCGGTTCCTCGCTGATGGAAGCAGCGATGGTTTGCAAACCCACGGGTCCTCCGTCGAATTTATGGATGATGGCGTGCAGCACTCTCCGATCCGCATCGTTCAAACCAAGGCGGTCTATTTCCAGCAGGTGCAGGGCTTCCTTGGCGGTCTCTCCCGTGACGCGCCCATCGGCGCGTACTTCAGCGTAATCGCGGACTCGTCGCAGAAGCCGATTTGCAACGCGTGGAGTGCCACGTGAACGGCGGGCGATTTCTTCTGCGCCATCCGCGGCGACTGCCACGGCCAGAACGGATGCGGAGCGTTCAACAATCGATTGCATGGATGAAAGATCGTAGAAGTCGAGGCGGTGAATGGCACCGAAGCGCGCTCGAAGCGGCGCGGTGAGCAGCGCTAGACGAGTGGTGGCGCCTACTACGGTGAAATCAGGTAGCTGGAGCCGGATAGAGCGCGCGCTGGGCCCTTTGCCAATGGTCAGGTCGAGCGCGAAATCTTCCATGGCAGGATAAAGAATTTCTTCCACTGCACGACCCAGACGGTGGATTTCATCGATAAAGAGGATGTCGCCTGTCTGGAGGTTGGTCAGAATGGATGCCAGATCGCCGGCGCGCTCGATGGCGGGGCCGGAGGTCACCTTGATATTCACGCCCATCTCGTTCGCGAGGATGTGCGCGAGGGTGGTCTTGCCCAATCCCGGAGGGCCGTAAAAAAGGACGTGATCGAGGGTGTCTTCACGGGCCTTTGCCGCCTCGAGAAGGATGGAGAGATTCTCGCGGATGCGGTCCTGTCCGATCATCTCGGACAGGTAGCGCGGCCGGAGGGTGGACTCGTTTGAATCTTCCTGCCGGGGTTCGGGGGAGAGAAGGTTATCGTTTTGATGTGACACGAGCCGATTATACCGGAAAGTGGCCGGACAGGCATTCCAGCGATGGAGATTCAGCTCCGGATGAGAGGGTTCATCCTTTCCTGGCCATGCAAGTGCGGCACCGCCAGGCCCAGTAGCTGGTAGACGCCGGCCGGGATTCCGATGATGGAATCAAGAAGAAGGTCCTGCTCTCGGACCACATGCAGGGCATCATGAGCGGGCGATAGCTCAAATCCAGAACGCAGGAGAATGCGCAATTGGTGTATCGTCTCCCTGGGAATTATCCGACCGAGCATGTGAGGATGAGGTTGACCCGGTAACCCCAATTGCGTAGATGTCTGGCCGCACAGACACCGCCGCCGCCGTTGCCGCCCGATCCAGCCAGGATGAGGACGCGGTTTGCGCCGGGTGGAAGCATGCTGGTGGCCATGCGGGCGAAGGAATGTCAGGCATTTTCCATCATCTGGAGAAGTATGAGCCTGGTAGCTTCGATCGCGATGCGGTCGACTTCGGTCATTTCCTGTGCGGTGACGGCAGGCACCGCTTCGTTTTTCGGACTGCGGAAGAAGCTACGCATCCTCTGGTTCACAGGGGTTGCTGCGGGTGCTGGTGCGGTGTTTGCCGCATCCTCTCAACCATCCCACTCGCTGCTGTTGAAGTAGACGCTCTGCCTCATCTGGTCCCCAACTGCCAGGTGCGTAGCTGGCCAGCGGAGGCGCATCCGATCGTTCCCATGCCTCACAGATGGGATCGATGATGCTCCAGGCGAGCTCGATTTCGTCGCTGCGAGTAAACAGGGACGCATCACCGTTTAGCGCGTCCAGGATGAGGCGTTCATACGCGTCAGGTAATGCGCTCTCACCGAAAGTGTCCGCGTAGTGGAACTCCATATCGACTGAGCGCATTTCAACGGTCTTGTCGGGTTCCTTCGCCTCAAAACGGAGATGGATGCCCTCGTCAGGTTGAATGCAGAGGGCGAGATAGTTGGGCGTGATGCGGTACGCTTTTGGAAGGGGGAACATGATGTGAGGAGGACATTTAAACTGGATGATGATCTCCGTCGTCTTTTCCTGGAGACGTTTTCCCGAACGGAGATAGAAGGGTACACCCTGCCAGCGCCAATTATCCAGGTAGAGTCGAAGGGCAGCATAGGTGGGAGTCTGCGAATCAGCTGAGATGTCATCCTGATTGCGATAGCCTTCGTACTGGGCTCGGACGGCATGCTTGACAAGCTGATCGGGCGGGAGCTTCCGCACCACCTGGAGGACCTTGGTTTTTTCGTTGCGCAGAGAGTCCGCCGAAAAACTTGCCGGGGGTTCCATCGCTACGAGCATCATCAGCTGGAGGAGATGGTTCTGGAACATATCCCGCAAAACGCCGACCTGATCGTAATAGCCTGCGCGATGCTCAACGCCGACGGTCTCCGCCACGGTGATCTGGACGTGGTTGATATAGTTCCGGTTCCAGAGAGGCTCAAATATGGTATTGGCAAAGCGGAAGACGAGCAGGTTCTGGACAGTCTCCTTGCCTAGATAATGATCAATACGATAGATCTGACTTTCATCGAGATATGTATGAAGGGATTGGTTTAAGGCCCGGGCGGATTCGAGGTCCTGGCCAAAGGGTTTTTCGACGATCACCCGTCGCCACGCATCGTCTTCCCGCACCAAATCCAGTTCGCCGAGGTTGGTGACGATGGTGGAAAAAAACTTTGGCGGAGCCGATAAATAGTACAGGCGACCTGCAGTTCCATCATCAATCTCATCCAGGTGTTGTTTCAGGTTTTGGAAACCTTCGCGTTCGTTGAACGTGCCCGATGCAAAGGAGAGGCGTTGAGCGAACGAATCCCAGGCCTGCGGGTCGAATTCCTCGGGGAGGTGGGTCTGGACAGCTGTTTTCATCACCTCGCGAAAGTCGTTGTCAGACCAGGGCCTGCGGGAGTATCCGACAATGCGCAGTCCCTCAGGAAGACGCTGCTTGATATGCAAGTTGAAGAGGGCGGGCATGAGTTTTCGCTGGTTGAGATCGCTTGTTCCCCCGAAGATAACCATCGTTGTCTTCTTGTCTGGCATGGAATTCCCACCATCCTCTCCCTGGACCAAGCTGCAAGTGCTTCCCCTGACTGAACGCAATGCTCCAACGTGGAACTATGAAAGTATTGTATCAGCACGCCACCTTCTTCATGCTGTCTCGGGAGGCCTTTCGGCAGCATGGTGGAGGTGTTTTTTTGGTGCTTAAGGGTCGCCTGGTGGGTTTGACCGGATGCCCGCGCTTGGCTATACTCTCGATGGACCATGTGAGGTTGTTCATTGATCCGTTGCCATCGTCATGCGAATCGCTGAACACGGGTTCAACTCTCTTCCAATAGTGGCTCTTCCAGGAGGTCGTGCCAGTGATAGGCCTTGGGCTGCGTCAACTCGAAGAAGTAGTGAGTGCCAAAGCAGATGCGCTTCAGCGTGTGTTTTCAGAGTTAAGCACGGAGTTGGATGACCTCGGAAAGCTGATGTTGGAACTGCGGGGCGACGAAAAGCAGGCGGCACGGGAAAAACAAAAGGAGCTGCGCGAGAAGCAGCGGGAGCTTGCAGAAGCCATTAATGAATGGCGTGCCCGGGCGAGAGGGGTAAGGCATCAATCCAGCATCACCAAACTGGTTGCATTTCTTGATGAACTGGCACTGTTGGAGGAACCGGAGGTCAATGCCGCGATCGAGCACACAAGAATGCTGATTGAGTCGGGTGGGGAGCAAGTGGCCGATGAGCAACCTGGCGATCTGCTTGCAGTGCAAACACCAGCCCAACGTCTGATTGAGCGCGCTCGCACGGACTACTTGTTGCGCGGTCCGGATGTCGGTGTTCGGGAACGAGAAGCCGTCATGTTCGCTAATCGTACCGGCATGGCTCAAGACGATGCGGCCCTGGCTGAATTGGAGGAGGCGCTTGATGACGGCGATGTCCTCGTCAAGGAGGTGGCCTATCTGACAGTGATCCAGTTGCTCCGCTCTCGCGCGATTCAGTTCGCTGACCTGGACGAAGCCCACCGGGCAGTTAAGCGATTGGTCACACTTGATCACCCCGCTGTGATCCCGGTGCTCATTGAGATCGTGGAATCGCCGCGCTCGGGCTATGTTCGAAACGCTGATGAGACGGTCGAATCGGACAATACTCGCACCCGACTGATTGCGCTCCTGAGGTTGGTGGAATGGCACACGGCGGATGCAGAAGCGGCGGTGCGAAGTCGCCTGCGTGACAGGGATAAGCAGATTGTGCAGGTCGCCATGCGTGCGTTGGACCTCTTCCCGGATCCTTGGTCGGGCCCGCTCAAGAAACCGAAAAAACAAGCACCATGAAAAGCGGGGTGAGGTGGGGTTTTTCCCCAACCTTGACAGCCTCGTTTCGCATCTTATAATGTAACGTATCTTCATAGTGATTGGTGACGAAAAGCGCTTGCGCGAAAAGGGCACATGCGCTTGTTTTGGCATGTCACCATGTTAGAACGTGCGTTCTGGTTGTCTCTACGGTGGCGGCTGGAGCCACGCACTTTCCTGACGGAGGAAATTGGGTGGAAAACAAGGGATTTCGAGCGCTTCGTATCAGCCTGGCATCACCCGAGACCATAATGAGCTGGTCCTATGGTGAGGTACTCAAACCGGAAACCATTAACTATCGCCGTCTGCGGCCCGAGAAGGACGGATTATTCTGCGAGGCGATCTTTGGTCCGACGAAAGACTGGCAGTGTTACTGCGGTAAGTACAAAAATATTCGCTTCAAAGGCATTGTTTGTGAAAAATGCGGTGTTGAGGTTACACGTTCCTCGGTTCGGCGTGAACGGATGGGACACATCGCCCTTGCTGCTCCGGTTGCGCATGTGTGGTACACACGCCGCGTGCCTTCCTATCTCGGCTTGCTGTTGAATGTTTCCCGCCGAAATCTGGACCGGGTACTGTATTTTGCGCAGTACGTGGTTACTCATGTGGACGAAGATGCCCGCAAGAAAGCGCTTAAACGCATCGAGGAAGAATTAGATGAGCTTGAGAGTGGGCAGACACAAGCCATCAAGGCCGCCATCCAGGAGCGAAAGGCGGATCTGGAAGCCCAGCTTGAGGATCTGAACGTCAAGGAGGAAGCGGTCAAAGAGGGCTATGACGAAGAAATTGCAGCCCAGATTGATCCTGTGATTCGTGAAGGGCAGCGCCTTGAAGCGACGCTTTCCGACAAGGATGGCACGACCATACGCAGCGAGATGAAGTTCAAAGCGCTGGACATCGTGGTCGCCGAGAAGGGCGAGACGATTGGGAAGGACCATATCGCCAGAGTCCAGGAAATGGTGAAGCAACACCTTTCCGAAGTCGAGCAATCTCTGGGCGAAAAGCGCGACCTTGAAATCGGTCAGTTGAAACTGCAGCTGGAAGAGGTCAAAGCTGCAGCGGACCTCGCCATTGAGGAGATTCGCAACGCCCCTTACGAGGACTTCGAGGAAGAGGTGGATCAGCTGAAGCGTGATCGCGATGAGCTGCTTGGAATCCAGCAGATGAACTTCCTTGGCGAAGCCAGCTACCGCGAACTAAAGATGAAGTATGGACAGGTCTTTCGGGCCGATATGGGTGCTGAGGCATTCTATGAAATCCTTCAGCGTATCGATCTGGAACAATTGGCCAAGGATTTATGGACGGAGGCTCGCACCACTCGCAGCAAGCAGCGCCGTAAGAAAGCGACAAAGCGCTTGAAAGTTGTGGAGGCGTTTCGGCGATCCGATAACAAGCCAGAATGGATGATTTTGACCGTACTGCCGGTCATTCCTCCTGACCTTCGCCCCATGGTTCAATTGGACGGCGGTCGTTTTGCCACCTCTGACCTGAATGACCTTTACCGGCGCGTCATCAACCGCAACAATCGCCTGAAGCGGCTGGTTGAGCTCGGCGCCCCCGATGTCATTGTCCGCAACGAGAAGCGCATGCTCCAGGAATCGGTCGACTCGTTGATCGACAACTCCCAACGCGGCAAGGCGCTCTCGCGTCGCGGCCGTCGTGAATTGAAATCCCTGAGCGATATGCTCAAAGGCAAGAAAGGGCGCTTCCGCAGAAACTTGCTTGGCAAGCGCGTGGACTATTCTGGCCGGTCCGTGATTGTGATCGGCCCACACCTCAAGCTCTATCAGTGCGGTCTTCCCAAAACCATGGCGTTGGAACTCTACCGTCCCTTCGTCATCTCGAAACTTGTTGCCTACAACTACGCAGCCAATGTGAAGGGTGCCAAGCGTATCATCGAACGTGAACGACCAGAGGTTTGGGAGGTTCTTGAAGAGGTCATCAAGGAGCGTCCGGTGCTTCTCAACCGGGCGCCGACACTTCACCGACTTGGCATTCAAGCGTTTGAACCAATCCTGGTTGAAGGCAAGGCTATCCAACTTCACCCGCTGGTATGTTCCGCGTTCAACGCAGACTTCGATGGCGACCAGATGTCGGTCCATCTCCCCTTGTCTGAGCGTGCCGTGAAGGAAGCGCGCGGGCTTATGCTGGCTTCCGTCAACCTGCTCAAACCGGCGGACGGTGAGCCGATTGTCAGTCCGACCAAAGACATGGTTCTTGGGGTTTACTACCTCACGATGGAACCCCATGCGGCGACGAAGGAAGGCAACCTGCCTACGTTCGCCGAGATGGAAGAAGTGGAAATGGCGTACAACCTGGAGCAGGTCAAGATCCATGACCGCATCATTGTGCGCACCAAGACCTGGTACGACGATGAACATAATCGACTTGCTAAGCCGGAAGAGCGACTGATTGAAACAAGCGTAGGTCGGGTGGTGTTCAATCTTGAACTTCCATCTGACATCCAGTTTGTCAATCGTGTCCTTGACAAAGGTGCAATTCAGGACCTTGTAGCAGAGATTTATCACATCCTGCGTGAGGATGGCACTCCCATGGTGGTGGATGCCATCAAGGACATTGGTTTTAAGTACGCGACGCGCTCTGGAACAACGATCGCCATTTCTGATATCCAGGAACCTTCCGAAAAAGACGACATCATCCAGGCTACCCTCGATTCGGTGGAGTCGGTACGGAGTGATTACCTGCGCGGTTTGCTCACCGAGCAGGAGCAAAATGAACGCGTCATCGAGCTGTGGCAAGAGACAACCACTGAGGTAGCCAGGGCGGTAAAAGAGAATCTCGATCCGGAGGGCAACCTCGCGACGATGGCGATCTCGGGGGCGACGAAGGGTGGTTTCAGCCCGATTTCCCAGCTAGCCGGAATGCGCGGTTTGATGGCAGACCCGGCTGGGCGCATCATCCCGCTACCGATCCGTTCCAGTTTCCGTGATGGCTTGACGACGCTGGAGTATTTCATCTCTACCCACGGTGCTCGTAAGGGCTTGACGGATACTGCGCTTCGCACAGCGGATGCTGGATATCTCACACGGCGGCTGGTGGATGTGGCGCAGGACATGATCATCAATGCTGAAGACTGCGGCACAGAGCGCGGTATCGTTGTGCGACGATCCGACGACGTTGCCGGTCAGACGTTTGGCTCCCGGCTGTATGGTCGCATGAGCGCGGCAAGGGTTGCCGATCCTGAGACCGGAGAAATTTTGCTTGAGAAGGATGAGTTGATCGATCGCGCAAAAGCGACGGTCATTCAGGAATCGACCGTGGAAGACGTCCGCGTGCGATCTCCGCTGACCTGTGAACTCCCGTTTGGCATGTGCAAGAAGTGCTACGGCATGGATCTTGGGCGCGGAAACCTCGTTGAGGAGGGGGCGGCGGTTGGTATTGTCGCTGCGCAATCGATCGGCGAGCCTGGCACACAGCTTACTTTGCGCACCTTCCACACCGGTGGTGTGGCTGCCGGCGGTGACATTACGACCGGTCTACCTCGTGTGGAAGAGCTGTTTGAAGCTCGCAAGAAGCCCAAGGGCGAAGCCGTCATCTCGGAGATTGCCGGTACCGTCAGCATCCAACGACCAGATATGGTTGATGGCCCCGTGGTTGTTGAAGTACGTCACAGCGAGATCATCCACGACGAGTATGACGTGCCCGGTAACTGGTCTCTGAAAGCGGAAGACGCCACAGAAGTTGAAGAAGGCTTTATCATCGCCACACGCGGCGACTCCGAAATTGTTGCAACCCATGCCGGCCGAGTGCGGCTGGAAGATCGTAAGGTGATTGTGTCGTATGACTTGCTTGAAGAAGCAGAGTACGACATTCCTGCCAGCGCTCGTTTGCTTGTGAAAGAAGGGGATAAGATCGAAGCGGGGACTCAGATTACGGAAGGGTCCATGAACCCGCACCGCATCCTGAGCATCCTCGGGCGAGAAGCCTGTGAACTCTACCTGCTGACCGAGGTACAGAAAGTCTACCGGTCACAGGGTCAGAACATCAACGACAAGCACTTTGAAGTCATCATCCGGAAGATGCTCTCCAAGGTGCAGATCACCGCAGCCGGTGATAGCGAACTGTTGCCCGGCGATCTTGTCGACAGACTCTATCTGCGCGGGTTGAACGAACGGCTGCGGGAAGAGGGCAAGGCGCCGGCGCGGGCGGTCGGTGTGCTCCTCGGTGTGACGAAAGCCTCGCTCAGTACAGAATCCTTCCTCTCAGCCTCCTCCTTCCAGCACACCATCAAGGTGCTTGCGGGAGCGGCGATCGAAGGCAAGATGGATTATCTGCGCGGCTTGAAGGAAAACGTCATTATCGGGAAACTCATTCCCGCTGGGACGGGTTTCCCGGGTGCGGAGGCCGCCCTTCATGATGAGCGGCTGGCAGAAGAAGATGGTCAGGAACCCGAAGCTGAGATGGAAAATGCCGAGGCGGAGGAACCTGAAAAAGTGGTTGCTGATTAGAAACCGGCACCGTTGACGGGACCGTGAACGGTGGTTATAATTCCTGAGCCTGCCCCGCCGCGTCTGGCTGGGGCGGGCGCATGAATCCCCATCTTCCCCGTCTCCTTGCGTGGGTTGCACTACGCTCGCGAGGCTGATGGTGAAGCGAAGCTGGAGGACAGCGATGAAGTATGCAGTTGTAGAAAGCGGGGGAAAACAGTATATCGTCCGCGAAGGAGAACGCGTGGACGTGGATCGTCTTCCCCTGGAAATTGGAAGCAAGGTCGAATTCCAGGATGTGTTGTATTTCGCCAAAGATGGCGACGTGAAAGTCGGGACCCCGCTCGTCAAAGGAGCAAAGGTCACCGGCAAGGTTGTCGATCAGATCAAGGCGAAGAAAATTCTTGTCTTCAAGTACATTCCGAAGGAACGCGTTCGCCGTCGCCGGGGGCATCGCCAGCGATACACGCGCGTGGAGATCGACAAGATTTCGGTCCGGAAGCCACGTGCCGCGAAGAGCGAAGCAGAGGAACCGGAAGGGAAGAAGGCCAGTTCCTCATCCTCCTCGAAAAGCAAGGAATCCTGAGGACGTAACAAGCGAGAGGTAATAGCATGGCACATAAAAAAGGTGGCGGCTCAACCCGCAACGGTCGAGATAGCAAATCCAAACGACTTGGCGTGAAAAAGTATGATGGAGAAATTGTCCTCAGCGGCAATATCCTCGTGCGTCAGCGTGGAACACGCATTCACCCAGGTTTGAACGTGAAGCGCGGCAAAGATGACACCCTGTTCGCGATTTCCGATGGCATTGTCCACTATGACTATGCCCGAAAAGATCGCAAACGCGTAAACGTCATCCCGCAAGAATCCTGAAGAAAGCGCAAGCGATTGCCGTCCAGTTTGATGAGTCCTTCCCCGGGGATCATCGAGCCAGGAGCGATCGCGGCAATTCCGGGGAGGTAAATTGATGAAAAAAGACATCCATCCCACCTATTTTGAAGAAGCAACTGTAATCTGTGCATGTGGCAACACATGGACAACGGGCTCAACGACCGAAGAAATTCGTACTGATGTGTGCTCGAAATGTCATCCGTTCTACACCGGTGAGCAACGCATCGTCGACACCGAAGGCCAGGTCGATCGTTTCTATAAGAAGCTCCAGGCTCGGGCGGATTACCTCGAAACCAAACAGGCGGTCAAAGAGGCGAAGACCTCACCGGACCTGTCCATTGAGGAATTTGAACTCAGCTCGCGGGCAACCAATCAACTGAAGAAGGCTGGTGTTGAAACGGCGGGGGATGTGCTGGAACGCCTTGCCGAGGGTGATAATGGGATGTTGGAGATCGATGGATTTGGCCGCAAGAGCCTTGCCGATCTCAAACGCAGTATGAAGCGCCAGGGATACAAACTTCCCGGAGACGAAGAGGCATAGTCCTTAAGGGAAGTTTGCTTCTGATTAGGCCTGATGTACACTGTGGGCAGGTGCTCCGACACCTGCCCATTTCATTTTCTAGTTCATGGAGAGGTAAGCTACATGCACGAGGGACGAATCGAAGTTATCACAGGCTCCATGTTTAGCGGAAAGACAGACGAATTAATCCGCCGTTTGCGAAGGGCGACCATCGCCCGTCAGAAAGTGCAGGTTTTCAAGCCCGCACTTGACGATCGCTACGCTGTCGAGAAACTCGCATCTCATGCTGGAACGGAATTTGAAGCAACGCCCGTTAACACATCCGCCGACATCCTGGCCAGCATCAACGGTGATACTACCGTTGTCGCAGTGGATGAAGCTCAGTTCTTTGATGAAGAGATTATCAGGGTGATCGAGACTCTTGCTAATCGCGGTGTACGTGTGATTGTGGCAGGCCTCGATTTGGATTTCCGTGGTGAGCCGTTTGGACCCATGCCCGCCATGATGGCCATCGCTGAAGATGTACATAAACTGCACGCCATTTGCATGGTCTGCGGGAAGGATGCCAGCCGCTCCCAACGGCTGATTAATGGCAAACCTGCACGCTATGATGAACCGATTGTTGTTGTCGGCGCCAGCGAGATGTACGAAGCTCGCTGCCGCGCCCATCACGCCGTACCGAGAGATGAAGCATGATCAAAACAGTAGAAGAATTGCTGGCTGAAGTACTCATCAACGAAGACGATCTGCAGACGCGGATTCAGGAGTTGGGGGCGGAGATCAGCTGCGATTATAAAGATAAGGACCTGCTGCTTATTTGTATTTTGCGCGGCGGAGTGCTGTTCCTCACGGATTTGATGCGCGCGCTCACCATCCCCCATGCAATTGATTTTATGGCCGTTTCCTCCTATGGCACCGGTGCCCGGCATAGCAGCGGTCATGTACGCATCACCCTGGACCTGAGCACAGCGATCGAGAACCGCAACGTCCTCCTTGTGGAAGATATCATCGATAGCGGGAATACGATTGCTTCCGTGCTCGAACTCCTGAAAGCGCGCAAGCCCAGTTCACTCAAAGTCTGCACCTTGCTCGATAAACCCGAGCGGCGGGAGACGGATGTTCCCATCCACTATAGAGGCTTCACCATTCCCAATAAGTTTGTATTTGGGTACGGTCTTGATCTGGATGAGTACTACCGAGATTTGCCGTTTATCGGAGTCGTCCGGCCTGGAGCGTATGAGAGTCTGGATTAGCGCAGCAGCATGATGTCCGCTACCGTAGCAAGCCCTGGGGTTGTCCAAGAACTGCTTCCCCAGGCATCAAGTGCTCCCATCTGGCTTGTAGGGGGCTGGGTGAGGGATCACGTTCTTCAGCGTGAAACCCAGGATTATGACCTCGTCGTCGATGGAGATGCTCTTGCTATCGCCCGACGAATGGCGGATGCCATGGCGGGTGATATGTACACCCTGGATGAGAGCCGCAATATTGGGCGTGTCCTCTTCCACTGGCACCACATGCCCATTACGCTGGACATTGCCAAGCTGCAGTCGCCCACGATCGACGAGGACTTGCAGCGAAGGGATTTCTCCATCAATGCGCTGGCTGTCGATCTCCGCACTGGACGCCTGCTGGACCCGACTGGCGGCCTCCAGGACATCCGAGACCGGCGCCTTCGTATTCATAACCCGGACGCTTTCCAAGAAGATCCGATTCGCCTACTGCGAGCGGTGCGTTTTGCAGTTCAATTAGGGTTTCGCTGGTCGAATGAGACGCTTGCTGGGCTGCGGGTGGCGCGCCCGTTGTTGGCTTCTGTTTCTCCTGAACGCATTCGTGATGAACTGTTCCATATCCTGGCTCTTCATTCTGCTTGCATTGCGTTGCGGTTGATGGCGTATGAGGGGTTGGTAGAGGCTGTGTTACCAGGTCTGGACGATCGGGACGCGGCGATGGACTCATCCCGGAGTGTCGTAACAGCCAGGATGTGCCAACTTCTAAACTGGCTGGAGGTACCTCGCCGTGATCCGGCGGGCAGTCTGCTTGAAGCAGAGCTGCTCCAGTTGATTGGAAACCGGCGTACAGCGCTGGCTGACGTGTTGAAACGATGCAATCCCTCCGGACGCAGCGTGCGCGACCGGCTCCTCCTTACGGCGTACGTAATGGGCGATGCGGATGTTCATCATCCATCAAGTTTTCGGCGCCTCCGGCAGCAAGCTTCATCCATCGCCAGACACCTACGTCTGAGCCGTGTTGAAACCGTTGAGATTGATCAGATCATCACCCTTGTACCCGCGTTCGATACGTTCCTTGAGGTGAAAGTGGAACGAGAGCAAGCTGCCTATCGACTCTGCGAGCAGGGGGGAGATGCGCTGTGGATGGCGTTCCTCTTGTACCTCTCAAGGGGAATGTCCGGGGAAGATGGGGTTCCGAATCCGCAACCTGATCGACTATTCTTCGACAGCGCAGCTTCCCTTCTGGAGGAAGTGCTGGACAGGTGCGAGGCGTTCCATGTGAAGCCCTTGCTCGATGGAAAAGACATTCAGCAGCTTTTAGACATTTCGGCGGGACGGGAGGTCGGTCTGCTTCTGCATTCCCTTAAGCAAGCCCAGGCGTTGGGTAAGATTGTATCGCTTGAGGACGCGAGGACCTATATCAAGGGTCTCTGGAAGGAACACACGACGAGATAGCCAGGTTCTTGGTCAGGGATAGATATCGTTGAGCATAGGCTCGTAGTTGCAGGTGCAGCCGTTCTCACAGGAGCAGCCCGCGATGGGAAGTGAAGGCACATCGGCCTTGGTGTATGTGCCTTCAGCAGCCCGACAAGCAGCGCAGGCATGATATGGGACGATCAAGCGGATTTGTTCCACACGGGGGTTGGCTCGGTAGCGAGCCAGCGCAACCGCCGTTGTTGAAAATGTGACCAGATCGGCGCCGCAGTGCGGACAGATGGTTTCGGTGTCAGCGGATTGTCCATGGCAAAGGCTGCATGTGCGCACGTGTTCCTCCTGGGATCCCACTTGAATCGATCGGTGATGCCATCGCTTCCCTATTATATGTGAGATTGAATATGGCACGAAAGATCCTGCATGTCGATCTCGATGCTTTTTTTTGCTCCGTGGAGGAGTTGCTGCACCCTGACTTGAAAGGAAAGGCGTTTGTCGTTGGCGGGACGCCGGAAGGACGAGGTGTTGTCTCCTCTGCATCCTACGCCGCACGTGCGTTTGGCATTCACTCTGCGATGCCAACGGCGATGGCTCTGCGGCGCTGTCCCACATTGATCGTTCTTTCTTCAACACATCGCACCTACAGCCGTTTCTCACGGCAGGTGATGGACATCCTGAAGGAAAGCGCGCCTTTGGTAGAGAAAATATCCATTGATGAAGCCTTTCTCGATGCCAGCGATGATCCCAGGCGCGGTGTAGATATCGCAGCTTCTGTCAAAGAACGCATCCTTGCGGAGACAGCGTTGCCGACGTCTTGGGGGATTGCTACCAGCAAACTGGTTGCCAAAATCGCCACTGAAGTGGGCAAGCCCGATGGCATCATCGAAGTTGCTGCCGGTGAAGAAGCCGCATTTCTTGCTCCGTTACCCGTGGATATGCTCTGGGGGGTGGGTCCGAAGACGCGTGAGCGTCTGGCTGAGGAGGGGATCCGCACGATCGGTGGCCTTGCAGCGATGACGAGCGGGCGGTTGCAGAAGTTGTTCGGTGAACATGGCCTGGAACTTGCATCAAGAGCGGTGGGAGACGATTCAAGGGAAGTGGTCTCCACTCGGCGGGTGAAATCTATTTCTGCCGAGCGCACGTTTGCAGAGGATGTTCTCGATCCAACGACGGTCTCACGGATGCTGTTGATGTTAGCTGAGGATGTGGGTCAGCGCTTGCGCAAGCAGAATCTCGCAGCAAGCACCGTACGGTTGAAGTTACGTTGGCCAGATTTTCAGACGCAGTCAAGGCAAGTCCGTCTCGAGCATCCCACCAACGTGGACGAGGAACTCTTTCAAACAGGGAAACGCCTATTGAGCGAATTCTGGTCTGGGAAGAGAGCCATCCGTTTGATCGGGATAGCCGCTGCGGATCTGGGAGCACCCATCAGGCAGCTGGAACTTTTTGATCATGCCTGGCAGGAACAGGAGCGATTGATGAGCGCCATCGACGAGATCCGGCAGCGGTATGGGCAGGACGCTGTCTGGCGGGGCGATCGAAGGAAGCATGAGCAGCCCTCACCAGATAAGGATGCGTAACCTCAAGCCTGAGTGGAGCATGCGCGTATGAGCTTGTATGGCAAGGGTTTTTATATCTGGCAAATACCCAAATGTGATGGCGGCGACCCGGCTGCGATTGCGGCGCGGGCAAAGAACGCCGGACTATCACATGTCCTGATCAAGATCGCTGATGGACCGGCGTGGGCCTATAACTACGATTATGACCGCAAAGTCGATCTTATTCCACCGGTAGCATGGGCGTTGAAGAATGTCGGCGTGGAGGTATGGGGATGGCATTATGTGCTTGGGGATAACCCCATGGATGAGGCTCGCATTGCCGTGGAGCGTATGAAAGCGCTTGGCCTCGATGGCTATGCCATTGATGCGGAAGGTGAGTATCGCACACGGAAAAAAGCCCCCGCTGCAAAACAGTACATGGATGAACTTCGGAAGGGGTTGCGGGATATCCCCCTCGCGCTGAGTACGTACCGCTTCCCCAAATATCATCTCGATTTTCCCTACGATAGTTTTCTTGAAAAATGCGACTACGCCATGCCCCAGGTCTACTTCATGGAAGCGCATAATCCGGCAGAGCAGCTAGAGCGTTCAGTAGAACAGTACATGGCGTTGAAATATGCACGTCCGGTTATCCCTACTGCGCCTGCCTACGCCAGCCCCACATGGCGGCCGACACCGCAGGAATTGACCACGTTTTTCAAGAAGGCAAAGGAGCTCAAGCTGACCGCTGCCAACGCCTGGAGCTGGGATTACTCAACGCAGAAAGAGTACCTGGACCTATGGCATGCTATTGCTGATTTTGCGTGGGATCCTTCCCCTCCGGTCGCCGACATGCCAGAGCGTTTGGTGGGAAGACTCAACCAGCATGATCCCGTGTTTGTGGCAGGCCTCTATAAAAAGAATGCAGCGCATGTGACAGGCGATCGAACGATCGTTAGCCGTGACGCCATTCAGACATGGTATACGAAACTGCTTGTTGAATTGCTGCCGGATGCGCAGTTCCAGGTGACCTCAAAGCGTGGAACGGGTTCTTCAAGGCATTTCACCTGGACCGCGGATAGTCCTTCCGGGAAAGTTGTGGATGGCAATGATACGCTTGGCATCCTGGACGGACGAATACAATATCACTATAGCTATTTCACGCTTCAACCTGCGGGGTAACGGCGGCTGCGAACAAAAGTCTCCACATGGTCCCTTTGTAGATGGCACACAGTTAAGTACGTGATGAGGTAGGGGGATATAGCTGCGGCTGCACGAAGGGGATCAACGCCATAACGATGGCGTGTTCATACAAGCCTGTACGTGTGATGACGTTGCCCGAGAGTAATCCTACTGCGCCGTTGCTGCGCTTGGAATCTGTCACGCCAAAGATAGCATCATCAGCCGCACCGAGCTCAAGCCCTGCGCGTACCTGGCGCGCGACCGCTTCTGGAAGAAGGAAGCTGGCAGATCTGCTCCGGCCACAGCTTGTATTCGAGCGAATGACAACCCACGCAAAGGCGTACATCCCCTCTGGGGAATCGTCTACGCCGCCTTCGATGCCGACCCAGAAGTCAGCAGCAGGAAAGCGCCGCATTACGTCGTCAACACGATGGTCGGCTCCACGCTGCGTTTGCGCATCTCCGATGGGTTGAGACGGGACGCCCGAGTCTGACGCTGCAGGAATACAGATGAAGGCCGTTTCTGGAAGCATACGGCTGAAGGCTTGCTCAACAGCCTGACGTTTAACGGGGTTGTTGGAAGCGACAATTACCCTTTTTGGTTTGCGATGGGAAGCCATACGCACTTTAACCTCGCGCCATCACTCATGTGTTCAGACCATGGTGTTGAGAAGGGAAAAGGACCCATCTTCCGAGGGATGGACAGGTATCGCCTTCATGATGCAGCTGAGTGGGAGGGAAGCGTAAAGGTGGGGGAAGGCCTCCTTGCCACCCTCAAGGTTTTCGTAGCGGAGTTTGTCCACAAGCGGTTTCTCATCAATGACAAGGAGCATGAGGTCGTCGCGGCCATGGTAATAGCGATTTGCGGTAGGTGTGATCTGATCTTTGGTTGAGCAGTGGATAAAACCTTCCTCTCTCAGGGAGGAGGTCGTGTAAACCTCGCCTTTGCCTGCTTTTTCCCACTCGTCCTGCGTGGCTAGATGGTAAATCATTATGCCCTTCTCCGATAAGCCTAGCGACGTGATGCTGCCTTGCCGGCCCATTTGGCCCGGCAAGGCAGTTGGCACCATCTTAGAGATGGATAAAGAGATCGATACGCTCACGGATAATATCGATGCTGGCTTCCCAGAAATCGCGATTTCGCAGGTCGATATCAAATCGCAGGGCAAGATCCGCTGCTGTGGCCTCACCGGTGCTGCGCAGGAGCGCGTCGTAATCGTCCAGGAAGGTGTCCCCACGTTGCTGATAGATGGCATAAAGACCGAGACCGAATAACAGTCCAAAGGCATAGGGGAAATTATAGAAGGGAAGCTCGAGGCTGTAATAATGCGGTTTCCATGTCCACATGTATGGGTGGAGATGATCCGGGTCGAGACCTTCCCCATAGGTCTCTTTCTGGCAACGGGTCATGATATCGCAGAAGTCGTCTGCTGAGAGCTCCGCTTTCGCGCGCCGTTCGAAAACCTCTTGCTCAAAGAGGTATCGTGAGGAGATATCCACAATAACCTGCGAAGAATCCATCAGGAAGGCTTCTAGAATAGCTAGCTTTTCTTCTCGGTCCTTCGCTCGCGTGAGAGTGGCATCGGCAATGATGGTCTGGTTAAAAATCGATGCGGTTTCTGCCAGAGTCATGGGAGTTCGAACCTGGAGCGGCGTTTTTCCGATATGACATTCGTTATGATAGGCGTGTCCGAGTTCATGGGCGATAGTGGACAGTTGATCCAAGGATCCATCAAAATTACAGAGAATCCGCGACTCATTTACAGCTGGAACGCGCATACAGAATGCGCCACCCACTTTGCCATCCCGTGGTTCTGCGTCGATCCAATGCTCGTCAAACGCCTTCCCAGCGAATGTCTTCAAACGCTCAGAGAAGCTGGCGAATTGGTCCAGGATGAAGGTGCGTGCCTCGTCATAGGTGTAAATCGTGTCCGTCTTCCCAAGTGGCGCCATGAGATCCCACCAGGGAAGTTGCTCCTTCCCGAGTAGCCTTGCCTTGGCCCGCCAGTATTTGCGGAAATCCGGAAACGAATCCCGCATGGCGTCCATCATCGCCTCCAGCGTTCTCTTGTCGATGCGGGCCATGTCCAGGGCGCGATGCAGCGCGTTATCGCGACCCCTTCGACGGTAGATCGTGTGAGCAGCGCCTTTGACGCCGTTCATGCAAGCGGCCAGCGGTTCGCGATTCGCCTCCCAGGCTTTCATTTCGGTTTCATAACCGCGTTGCCGGATGTCTGCATCGGGATGGGCGCGGAGGTTAATGATCTTCGTGATTGGGAATTCTTCCGTCGTACCGTCCATGGTAAACGGCATTTTTATTTGGGATGTAATCACACCCTGCAGTTTTTCCCACGCACTTGCTCCACTTAGGGCAAGTTCCGATGCAAGCGATTCTTCTGCTTCACTCATCAGATAGTGGCTCTGCTCTGCGGTTTCTTTGAGGTAGAAGACGTGTTTTCCGGCTGTACCACCTTCAGCGATGATCGCGTCAAGCCGCCCCTTTTCTTCGTCAATGGTGCCCATCCATCCGCGAAATCGGATGTCGAGGTCGGTTATTCGCACCTTGATTTGCTCGTATTCAGACAGGATGCGTGTGGCGGTTTTGTTGTAGGAATCTGTGGTTATGAAGCTGTAGATATAGGCGTTGATGGTGCCGCTTAATCTTCGCAGTGCGTTCATCCGATCCAGATACTCGTTCAACAAGGGGGCCGTTTTTTCAGGAGAAGGAATATCGCTGCCATACCGGATAGCATGTGTGTCCATGAAGGACTTCAGGGATGTGATATCTTTCTCGAGCCGAGCCATATCATCCGTAAATTGAGTGGACTCAAGGGAGGGGTAGACGTTGCTCAGATCCCAGTGCGGCAGGATGCCGAGGTTCATTTGTGCAGTCATAGGTTTCTCCTGACAAGGTCGTGTCGTTTGCGTAGAAAGTTAATCGTAGCTGGCCTTGCCCCCAAGAGCAAGGCCAATCTTCCATCCACCAGCGGTATTCCAGGTGGATGTGCTCTATGCGTGGTCCACGATCTCGTATGTATGCGTGATCGGTGCCGCCTGCAACAGCATCGCCTGCGCTGGACAGTACCGGTTTTCGGATAGATCAATGGCCCGCTCCACCGATGCTGGTTTGACGGCTGTTCCTTCGATGGTGTAGTGGAGGTGAATCTTGGTGAAGACGCGCGGATGATCGTCCGCGCGTTCAGCCTGAACCTCCACCTTGAAACCGGTGATCGTCTCACGTTTCTTGCGAAGGATGGAAAGGACGTCCATCCCTGTGCAGCCTGCAAGTCCGACGGCGATGAGCTCCATGGGGCGGAATCCATCATCAGCTCCTCCCACAGCTTCCGGCGCACCGAGTGCAACGGTAAAACCTGAATCGGCGGTTCCTGTGAAACTCATGCCTTCCTTGAGTACAACACTGGCCTTCATTTTTCTCGCTCCCGTCATGTTGGTTGTTGTACGAATGCAACAACGCCTTTGTCCCTCAACGAGGAACCGATGGCATACAGCTTATCACGTGAAACCCCCGCCGCGTGCAACGTTGCATTGCGGGCAGCGTAGCACCAGACAGCCATCGTAATCCAGCATGCCGCGCTGACAGATGGGGCAGATCGATCCTGTTTGCAGCGGCTCGGAGAAGGATGTTGGTTTCTCTGATGGCGAGAACGCACCTTGTTCTTGGTCAGGGCTGCTGTGGCGCAGGCGAAGGGACTGTTTCACGAAAGATCCTCCAGGGCAAGGCAGGAGAACAATCGCTCGCGTGCATCCTCCGACAAGACGACATCCTGATCGGATTCGCGGTAAAGAGAAATGGTTTTCATGAGTGTATTGGCGAGCGCACGACAGGTAGGACATACTTCCAGGTGGGCAAGCACGGCCTGGCACACGGTTTCATTTGCCTGCCCGTCAAGATAGGCGCATAACGTGAGTAACTCTTCTTCCTTCAAATGATCAGTCACCGAACCGCTCCTCGACACGTTCTGAAAAATAATCAGACAAGAGTTCGCGCAGCTTCAGCCGCGCTCGCAGCAGGCGTGTCTTGACGGCAGGCTCAGAGATGCTGAGGATTTCTGCCGTTTCCCGTGTGGATAATCCATGCAAATCTCGTAGGGTGAATACCGCATTCAGTGCGGTGGATAATTGCGCTGATGCACGTTCGAGCTGTGTCTGAACCTCACGTGTCATAAACTCTTCTTCCGGGAGACAGCACCAATCCTGCAGTTCCTTTGTCATCGTCGTCCCATCTGCCATGGTCCATTCCTCTTCGACAGGAACAAGGGGTGGTTTTCGTTTCCGAAGTCGCATCAATGCTTGATTTGTAGCGATGCGATAGAGCCATGTTTTAAGACTGGATCGGCCTTCAAAGGAGACGATGTGACGGAACGCATTCATAAAGGTTTCTTGCAGCACATCCTCCGCCTCGTGGGCGTCGCCAAGCATGCGGTAGGCCAGTCGGTAGAGCATTGGCGAGTAAAGATGGACAAGGCGTGCAAAGGCTTCGCGATCGCCTGACTTCAAGAGTTCGATGGAAGGCGGATTCTCCTGTTTATTTTGATGCATAACCATGAAAAAAGTTGCCTCTCCTTTTGTGCTGGGCTAAAGTATACAACATGCCTGTCACGATACGTGTTCTTACCGAAGAGCTAAGGGATATCTGGCATTCCTGGACTGGGGGGCAACTCTACATTATCGATCAGGCGCACATCTTCCCCAACGCGGCAGGTATTCCAGCGGAGATTCTTGCTGAGTCCAATGAAGAAGATCTGTACCAGACGCCCAAGCTGGGAAAGGATCTTTGGTGGAAGCTTCGCGTACGACCAGGCTGGAGCTTGATTGCAAGTGCAGAGGATGACACACCATACAAGCGGGTACTGCCATCCTGGGCAGCTCTCCTGAGGATGGTATTGGAGCAAGAAGCGACAGGCGTGGGAGAGATGGTAGACGGCAGCATACTTAAGCGCATGATCACAACCATGTGCACCGCGCAGGATGTGAGGTCTGGCCTGCAGGCTGCCCAGGCGGTCATCCAGCAGGCTTGCACTGGCGCAGACGTGCTTCTCATCGCTGAGCATTCCGGTGAGCTTTTGCTTCTAGGTCAAGGTACATTCTCTGAAAAAGAGGCACGTGCATGCCTGAAGCATGGGATTGAGGCAAGCTCTGATTTGAAGTCCTCCACCCATAGCATCGAGCCATTTGTACTCCGCCTGGACGTGCCGAGTCCGTCCCGGGTTGCCGTTGTCGTCCAGGTATGCGACAGTGATGGCGACGTCAAGGAAGCCAGGTTGATGGAGCTATGCAGGTTGTTGGGTTTGATGCTGAAGCCATTTTTCTCACTCGAGGTAGATGAGCAGCAACAACGCCTGACCCATGATCTTGCCTTGGCCGCAGCAATACAATCCAGTTTGTTCCCCGATACCATGCCCATCATTCAAGGCTACGATCTTGCTGCGGATCTGCTGCCAGCGCGCCAGGTTGGGGGAGATTTTTTCGATGTATGTATCAGCGGTGACGGGCGCTATGTTCTGGCCGTCGGTGATGTCGCCGGGAAAGGGGCATCTGCCTCCATCCTTACCGCAGTTGTGCACGCCGTTCTCCACAGCGAAAGCCCGCGTCACAAAGATCCCGCATCATTGTTGGAGACCATCAACGCTGGATTGTACCCTGATCTTGACCGAGCAGAGACCTTTGTCACGATGACAGTTGCGTTTCTGAACCCTGATGAGCATCAGCTGGAGTATGCTTCTGCGGGGCACGTGGATGGTATGTTGTGGAAAGCTCGTGAAGAAACCCTGAGCATGCTGCCGGCAACGGGACTCCCGCTGGGCATCTATCCGTCGTCAACCTACGCCGCATCCAAGGCTGTTCTTGAGCCAGGGGATGTCCTTGGCCTGTACACAGATGGGATCACCGAGGCGGAGGGATTGAATGACAAACTATTGGGTGTACAAGGGCTTGCCGATCTTCTTTTCGCCTGCCACCTCGCACCAGCGCGTGCACAGTTGGATGTTGTCTTAACAGCTCTTGAAGTACATCGAAGGGACAAGCTCCAGCGTGATGATGTGGCACTGCTCCTCTGTCGTTGTCTTGATGTTGAAAACGATCCTCGCTGGGTGAAACCGTTCGTCGTTGCCGCACACCCCACATCTGTTCACACCATTGTCAATCTGGTGCGCGACCTCGCAATGGAGGCTGAGGGGGTGCTCGAGGTCGAGTGTCCTGAGGTCTTCGAAGATTTCGCCCTAGCCCTGGCTGAAGTCATCGCCAACCAGATAAAGCATGCCTATCAACAGGAGGGCGGTCGCATCCAGGGTCGATTGGTACTGGACAAGAATACGCTCTCAGCAGATACTTTTGATTACGGAAGCTCCTTTCAACCGGTCGTTCCTCTGGGTGATCTTGACCCGGAAGATCCCCCGGAGGGGGGCTATGGTATGCAGCTCATCGACGCCTTGACGGATAGATGGGCGTATACAGCCATGCCAGGCGGCAGGAACCACTGGAGTCTGCAGAAGCGAATCACCGGAGTGAGGTGTTCATGAACATCGACGTTAAACATCTGGAAGAAGGTAAGGCGGTTGTCACAATTGAAGGGCGTGTGGATGCTGAGACGGCTGCAGAAGTGAAGACGCGGCTGAAGGACCTCGCTCAATACCGGGTGATGCAAGCGTTCGTAGATATGAATAGGGTCGATTTCATCGATAGCTCTGGCCTTTCGGCGATGGTCTCGGGGCTAAAGGCGCTTCGTCAGCATGGGGGTACGCTCATCCTTTGCGGACCCGAGCCCCAGGCGTTGAAGGCACTGCGCTTGACGCTTCTGGACCGGGTTTTCCCGATCTATTCAACCCTGGATGAGGCGCTGGAGCAAGCCAGCAAGCACGCTCGCTAGTCGAACGGAGGTCATGACAAAGCGCATGTTGGAGAGGACGTTGGCAGCGTGACCATTGACCATGGCATAAGCCTTCTTGTCATTTTCGGTGCGGGAGGCTTTTTGATCGCTGTCCTGGTAGGTGTACAGATGATGCGCGGTTCCAAGGAGCTGCCGTACTTCCTGATGCGTCGTAGCCAGCTTTTGAAGGGCTGGCGCTGGATAGGGCTGGCGATCATCCTGGGTTTGTTTGCACTGCTGACTCACCTTTTTGGCCGAAAGGCGGTGTATCTCGTGTATCCGCCCACGCCATCCCTGACGCCATCTCCGACGGTGACGACAACGCCCACGATCACCCTCACGCCTACGATCACGCTCACCCCCACGATCACAACCACGCCGCCGGAAACCTCCACACCCACGAGCACAACAACACCTGAATTACCTGATGCGATCGCTGTTCTCATACAGGAGACCATCACACCCAATCCTGACGCGGTGTTCAGCCCACTTCAATTCACACGGCAAGTTGATCGTGCGATCCAGCCCGTTTCTCCTTCTGAATCGTTCACGAATCCTGTCGGTCGTTTGTTTGGTGCGTTCAGCTATAACAACCTGACGGATGGTGTGCGCTGGTCGGCAGTCTGGACTCATGATGTGCATGGTGTTGTGTGTGTGGAATCGCAGGTATGGGATGGAGGTACTGGAGGATATGGGTATACCGAATGCGAGGCGGAAACGTGGTACTCGGGTAGATACGAAGTACAGGTTTTTATTGGAGACACATGGAAAGTAAGTGGACGTTTCACGATTGTGGGCGATCCACCCACAGCAACCGTTACCCCCTCAGCAACCCCGCAAGCAACCGATTTTTAAGGCTCCTTTGCCAACCTTGTGACGAGTGATTTCAGCGCAGCGTATCCCTTGTGCAGCGGTTCAATCTCGATGTACTCTTCAGTGGTGTGCGCATCACCACCGTACGTGAGCCCCATGCATACGGCTGGATAGCCAAGGCTGAGGGGAATATTGGCATCCGTGGAGCCAGTCGCCATCTTCACGGGAGAAATACCGGCGCTATGGAGGGCTTCAAGTGCCTGCTGCACAAGGGGAGCATCGGAGGGGATCTCTCCGCCGGGTCGCTCCCCGATGCATTCGCAGGTGATGCTGCTTCCTTCAACTTCAATCGAGGAGCAAAGTTGATGCAGCGAACCTTCAAAGTGATGTATGGGGAGCGGCTTGATGGAGCGTACATCAACTTGCATACTTGCGGAGGCGGCAATGGAATTGATGCTGGTTCCGCCCTCAATTCGCCCGATATTCACCGTCAACCGACCTTTTCGCCGCCGTCGTGGGCTCGTGAGCGTGTTTGCCAGTTTGGCGAGAAGATGGATAGCCGAGGGCCGTTGCGGATGTGCCCATGGGTGTCCGCCCTGGGTTTCAACAGAAACGCGGTAGCGCCGGATGTTGATTGCCTGTGTGACAAGCACATCCTGCGAGAATCCCTCGAGGACGAGATAGGCAATGACATCATTGCCAAATCGATCCACCACCGCCCTCATGCCGGCAAGGTTCCCCAGTCCTTCTTCGCCGACGTTCCCGACCAATACGACGGAATGATGAAGGGGAGCAGCAGCTAGCTCTGTGCCAAGTTGTACCAATGCAGCGAGCGAAATGGTGTTGTCGCCGATGCCGGGTGCGTGCAGTGTCGTGGCTGTCTGACGCAGCGTATGAGGGACATCGACTCCAAAAACGGTGTCCAGGTGTGCGCTAACGATGAGCGGGGGCGATACCCCCGGGATGATGGCCACAATATTCCCTGCGGCATCCATCCTTGTCTGCGGAATCCCCGCACTGCGCAGCATGTCCTGCAGGCAGGCTGCACGTTTCCCTTCGTGAAAGGTGGGAGCGGGAATGCGCTGTAGCTGGATGGCATATTCCAATAAGCGATCTGGCATCACCTGCGCACCTTTGTTACGCGCCCTCGCAGTGCTCCAAGCCGGCGCGGTGCAAGCTCTGGATGTGCGCCGGTTGCGTACCAAGGTCCGTACCCTTCACAGGCCATGGACTCAGCGACCACGCCTCGCAGGGCGGCTTCGACGGGGTCGCCCGTGAGGAGCAAACCTGCCACAAAACCGCCACAGAAAACATGCTCTGCACCGATGCGGCTGACCTGATGTGAGCTGTAATAAGGTATTGACCACATCACTTGCTGCGCCTGATCCCAGAGAAGTTTGTGTTGATCATCACACTGAATAACGATGTGCTTCGCCCCCATATTGCCGAGGGTTATGACCATCTCCTCCAGGGGCAGACTTTCCCTTCGGAAGTAGGAGCGGCAGCTCTGTTCATTGGTGATGAATGCATCGAGTCCCTGTACGAGTGTCCTGACCTCGTGTTGAAAGGAGGGGTTCATGTAGGCTGGTGAAGCTTCGAGGGTGATCATGGCTCCGCCGCGCTCGCGAAGCTGGAGCGGCAAAGTTGCGTGTGTAAGATAATGCCCTGCAGCAAGGTGAATGGCGGCATCCGAAAAAAGCAGGTTGCCAAGGTCGTCAGGTTGAAGGGTGGCTGGGGTGAGTTGGCGTGTTTCATCTTCGCCGATGGTGCTAGATTGATACTCGATGAGGTGCTTTGGAAGGCGTTGTTGGTAGCTGAGATAGTGCTTAGCTGGATGATGATCGAGGATCACGCCATCCGGCTGCTGGTGGAAGAAGACGGGATCGAGTTCGTAGGTCGCGACTTCGCGGATCGCATCGGTGTTAATGCCTTGATGAAAAAGAACATCCCGCGGTTCGATAAAGGCCGCAGGCCACAACCGGCTCACTAGATGAACATCAGCTTCCCATACACATGCACCGCAGGATGCATAAGTCGCAGGTCCGCCGAGATGAGAGGGGAACGACTTTCCGGTGTGGGTTAGAAGGTATTCCTGCCGTAAACGACCGAGAATAAAGACGGACGGCTTGTCTTTGCTCATAGTGCGGATTATAGCATCGAGCGCAGACCACTTGCGTCGAGGACGAGAATAGGAACTAATGTCTTATTTGCGAGACCGTTCGAAGCGGGTATAATGGGGACCCACAGACGGAAATCTTAAATGTAACATCTGCTCGGGTGCTTGTTTTAAGGGACGTCTTCATGTCATCAGCCGAAATCATGGTCATTGAAAGCGGCAGGGCGAGTGCACCATCTTTCACGCCCTCGTTGGAGAAAAAGGGGTACCGGGTTCGCGTTTGTCATAAGGTGGCTGATGCGCTAAAGGTCGCCAAGAAGAATACTCCCCAGCTTGTTGTGCTGGACGCCGCCTCCATGCGGACGAGCGGGACCAGGATGTGCCGCAGGGCGCGGGCTAATCTGGATGGTATCCCCATCATCCTCATTTCCCCCGAGGATACGTTCCCTGATCCCGGCAGCGGTGCCAGTCTCACACTGGTACAACCATTTACCTCACGCAAACTGCTGAACCGCATTGCACGTCTGCTCCCCGGTGACGAGAAGTACACACTGGAAGTTGGCCCAATTAAACTCAACCTTGCACAGAACAAGGTGCGTTGTCATATGAAGGAATCAAGACTGACGCCGAAGCAGGCAAGGTTGCTTGAGTTCTTCATGAAGAACCCTGGGCGTTTGCTTTCAAGGACCAAGCTCATCCGCAAGGTTTGGCAAACGGATTACACCGGTGACACGCGCACCCTGGATGTTCATATGAGCTGGCTTCGGAAAGCCGTTGAGCCGGATCCGAAGCAGCCACGCTATCTGAAGACTATTCGCGGCATGGGCTACAGGTTCGATATCCCGAAAGAGTGAACGCGAAGCGAGATGGGGAAGGCGCTCAAACGAGCGCCTTTTTTTTATTCGATTGAGACGGAAAGCGTCGTCCAGGCATCACGTCCCTCGGCATCCACGGCGCGGATGCGAATTCGGTGTGCGCCTGTCTCGCGGTACGCATAGGAAAGCACCATGGGGAGATCACCGTTATGCCATGATCTTGCGCCTTGTGCCTGGCTGATGAAACGTCGCTCACTGGCGTGCCAATCCACTTCCCAGTAGACAATGTCCTCGCACTTCATCCTCTGGTCTCTGTCAGCCTGTGGTGAGAGCTGAAGTGTCACGCGCCGTTCGACTTTTTCCAGGGTGGCTGGAACCTCCAAATCGGAGGGCTTACCCGGATCCTCCAGGGCAAGCAGCTCATAGGATGGGGGAGAGTCGGCGAGCGCCAACCGCCGTTGGATTGTGCGGATAGCAAGGGGCGCTGCATCGACGGCGATCCACTTTCTGTTCAGGCGGGAAGCAACAGTTGGAAGGGTGCCAGCGCCTGCGAAGAAATCAGCGACGGTATCACCCTCATTGCTGGAGGCTTTGATGATACGCTCAAGGAGCGCTTCCGGTTTCTGGGTCGGATAGCCTGTGCGCTCCTTATGAAGCCGTGCGACCACAGGGAAGTACCACCAATCCTCCGGGACTTTTCCTCGATCGAGATCAGGCTGTTTCCCGAAGCCGGCTTTTTTGGAGCTGGCGAAGGTCTTTCGGGTGGAAGGGTTATACGGAATTCGCACATCGTCCGCGTTGAAGGTGTAGTCCTTGGATTTTGTGTACACAAGGATAGTGTCGTGTTTGCGCTTGAAGGCGGAACGGATGGGAGAGGGACCATGATAGACCCATATGATTTCATTGATGAGACGCTGGGGGCCAAACACCTCATCGAGGATGACGCGGGCATACGCTGCAGCATGCCAGTCCAGGTGTAGGTAAAGCGTGCCGTGTGGTGCGAGGAGGCGATGGATGGCTTTGAGGCGTGGATAGAGCATGGAGAGATAGGCAGCACCGTCGCGCCACGTGTCCTGGTATCCGGCAGTTGTCGCCCATGTTTCCGGCTGGCGGGAATCCTCATCACGACCGATGCGAGCCCGGTAGGCCTTTCCTGAGAGGAAGGGTGGGTCAATGTACACAAGGTCGATGCGCCCTTTCCATTCTTCCATCAGTGCATTCATCGTCTGTAGGTTGTCGCCCTCAATGAGGCGGTTCTGCATCCGGGGCGAGGTTCTGCCCGTTGAGCGCTGAACGGTCGAGAGATGACAGAGCGAGGCCGCCGGGAGGGGATCCTCACGGCGGCCATTCCACTGCAATGTTGCGAAAGGTTCGTCTCTGCCCTTCGGTGGCATGCGGTCAGCGGCTCACTTCTTGAATGTTTTTTCCAGCAGATCGGCCAGTGTGGGTTGCCCGATTTCCTGGAGTTCGTAGCGAATGCGCTGGGAAGGTTTCTTCAGATCAAGAATGCGGCCAAGGTCGATCGGCGTTCCGATCAACACGAGGTCCACGTCGGACGCGTTGATGGTCTCTTCGAGTTCTTTCATCTGTTGGGTGCCGTAGCCCATGGCGGGGAGGATTTCACCTGTTGAGGGGTATTTCTTGTACGTTTCCGTGATGGTGCCAACGGCGAAAGGACGCGGGTCGACAATTTCGCCAGCCCCGAATCGGCGGGCGGCCACCCATCCAGCTCCATAGGCCATGCCGCCGTGGGTCAGTGTGGGTCCATCTTCCACGACGAGCACGCGTTTTCCGCGGATTGCGTCAGGATCATCGACGAAGATCGGCGATGCAGCTTCGATGATGACAGCCTCCGGGTTCAGCTTCTGGATATTGCTGCGGACCTGCATGATGTCTTCCGGCGCAGCGGTGTCGACCTTGTTGATGAGGAGAACGTCAGCTGCGTATACGTTGGCTTCGCCGGGGTGGTATGCGAGTTCGTGTCCGGGGCGGAGTGGATCGACGACGACGATGTGAAGATCGCTTTTATAGAAGGGCAGGTCATTGTTGCCGCCATCCCATAGAATGATGTCGACTTCTTGTTCTGCCTGCCGCAGAATACGTTCATAATCGACGCCAGCGTACACAATGACACCAAGATTGATATGCGGTTCGTATTCCTCTCGCTCCTCGATGGTGCAATCGTGTTTGTCGAGGTCTGCCAATTCCGCGAATCGCTGAACCGCTTGCTTGGCAAGATCTCCATAAGGCATGGGGTGGCGGATGGCCGCCACTTTGTAACCCATATCGCGGAGAATTCCGGCGACACGCCGGCTGGTCTGGCTTTTCCCGCAGCCTGTCCGTACGGCACAGACGGAAACAACGGGCTTGGTAGAGGTGAGGGTGGTGTTGTTCAATCCAAGCAAGCGGAAGTCCGCACCGGCGGCGAGGATCTCGGAAGCTTTGTGCATGACATAGTTATGGGATACATCGCTGTAGGAGAAAACAACCTGGTCGATGTTGTGTTCCTTGATCAGGTCAATGAGCTTTTCCTCGGGGAAAATGGGGATTCCTTCCGGATAAAGCTCACCTGCAAGTTCGGATGGATATGTTCTACCTTCAATATTGGGGATCTGAGTTGCTGTGAAGGCGACCACCTTGTACCCGGCATTCTCGCGAAAGTACGTGTTGAAGTTGTGAAAATCGCGGCCAGCTGCGCCCATGATGATGATTCGTTGTTCTTCCATAGGTTGATCTAGACTCCTTTTTTCATGCTTCCATTAAGCAGCATCCAGGACGTGGATGCTGTGCGATTACATGCTGGTGGGTGCGTCGATTCCAAGCAAGCGCAACGTGTTGGCGAGCGTCTGTTTCGCAGCAGCCGTGAGTTGAATGCGGAACGCACGTACGTCCTCTTCTGCTTTAAGGACAGGGCAGTGAAGGTAGTAGTCGGTAAAGGTCTTCGCCAGGTCGTACGCGTAGTTGGCGATATGCAGGGGCTTGTAATCCTGCGCAGCTCGTTGTACTTCGTCGGGAAACCGGGAGAGTTTTTCAAGCAGTGCAATTTCCTGCACAAAAAGGTCATGGGAAGGCGCAGCCACGTCGGGACGTTCGTTCGAGCGGGTGAGGATGCTGTTCGCACGAACGTGGGCATACTGGATGTACGGTGAAGCCTGCCCTTCAAAATCAAGCGCCCTTTCCCAGTCGAAGGTAGCGACTTTATTGTTATCGACGGAGAGCATCGGGTATTTAAGCGCACCCAGAGCAACGCTGAGTGCGACTTGCTTTCTGATGTCCTCGGGTAGATCGGGGTTCTTCGCTTCAACGATGGTGGTTGCACGTGCCAGCGCCTCACGCAGGAGGTCATCGAAGAACACGACGGTACCTTCACGCGAGGACATGGTTACATTGCCGGGGAGGTTAACGATTTCATAGCTGAGATGGACGCAGTCCTTGGCCTGTTCGAACCCCATTAATTCCAGCAGCTTGAAAACTTGTTTCAAGTGCAGTGACTGGCGCACATCGATGACATAGATTGAGCGATCAATATTCCACTCTTTGAACTTCAGAATCGCTAGTGGGATTTCCTTTGTGGCATATAGACTTGTGCCGTCGCTGCGAAGGACCACAAGGACGCGGTAGGTTTCCTTCTCAAGCCCCAGAAGCTCATCCAGTTTAACGACGACCGGTCCACCGTCCGCACGTTCATCGATGGCAAGTCCTTTTTCAATCAGCGTCTCAATAATATCCTTGCCGGGTCCTTCCACTTCGCTCTCGAAGAAGAGCACATCGAAGCGTTCACCCAGAACGGCGTAAATCTGATCAAAACCCTCCAGGCTCCACTTGCGCGTCTTTTCCCACAACGCCATGATCTCCGGGTCATTCTGCTCCCAGCGGGCGAAGATTTCCCGCGCGCTGGCTTCGGCCTCGGGATCGGATTCAATCGCACGCGAGGATTCGGCGTAAATGTCCTGCATCCAGCGAGTGACATCACCAACCGGCTCTTCGCCGGGGTGGTTGGTGAGATAGCCCCACATCCACTTAATCACATGCCATCCAATATCACCGAGATAGTTTGCCCGGACCGTGTCATAGCCAGCAGCTTCGAGGATATTGGACATGGCTCCACCAAGGATGACATTGCGCAGATGTCCCACATGGAAGGCTTTGTGCGTGTTCGGCTGGGAGTATTCCACCATCACCCGTTCGGACTTAGGCGCACCATACCCGAAGCGATCCGCTTGCTTGAGGATCGTTTCCACAATCCGGAGAGCGTAGGCTGAAGGCTCAATATAGAGGTTGATATAGCCACGCTCAGCGCGCAGCTCTGAGAAGCCTTTCAGGGCGCCAAGCTCAGCCGCGATGCTTTCCGCGATCGCCTGGGCTCGCTGCGGGACACGCACCTTTTTTCCGCTGCGCGCTTCTAAAGCGGCGGCTTGGAAGCAAATATTTGAGCCGAAGCCCCACTGTCCTTCAAACGGCGTGGGCATCCACTGAATGAGGTCGGGATGGGGGATGGACTGCTCGTCGAGAGCAGCGAGGATGGCGTTTTCAGCAAGTGAGAGCTCTTCTGTAAACATGTTCCACCATGAGGTTGAATTATAGCATGCGCCGCAGATGGGAAAAGGAAACACGACGCACCCGTGGGTGCGCCGTCCTGTACATCCTGGTTCTGGATCTCAAGAGAGACCCGTTTACTTCGCCTTTTGCAGGGCGACCATTTTCTTCATCAAGCGGCTTTTCTTGCGGGATGCATTGCGTTGATGGAGAACGCCCTTCGAGACTGCGCGATCAAGTTCGCTAACAGCTGCCTTGACAGCTTCCGCCGCGGCTTCAACGTCGCCGCTTTCAATCTGCGTTCGGGCTATGTTCAGAGAACCACGATAGCGGCTGCGCAGCGCCTTATTGCGCTCTTGCCGCTTCACATTCTGACGAATGCGTTTCTTTGCTGATGCTGTGTTAGCCAAGGTACATTCCTCCAGTACAACCAAACTAGGCAAGAACGTATTCTAGCGTAGAACATGGGTACTGTCTAGGGGGGGGTGTGGACTGGAAGGCGAGTAGTCGAGTTTTAAGGTGCAGGGACTGTGAACAAAGGCGATGAGAGGGTACACTTCTGGGATGATGCGTCCACTCATGTTCAATCGAGGGTTGCTTTGAGCACTTCATCTCAAGTGGCAGATCAAATTGCCAAACACCACACGCTTTGTTTGGAAGGTATCGCGGGAACGGGTAAGACAACCGCAGCTGTTACCCATCTTCAATCCCTGCTTCAGCAGGGGGTTCCCGGTGCCTCCATCCTTGTAATGACACCCCAGCGAACCCTCGCAGAGCCGTACCAGCGGTTGTTGCAACATCGTCAACGAGCGGCTGGAAGCGATGTAGATGTGCTCACCCTAGGGGGGCTCGCCCGCCGGATGGTCCAGCTCTTCTGGCCGCTTGTGGCTGAAGAAGCCGGCTTTCGGCATCCCGAGCGGCCACCCGTGTTTCTCACCATGGAACTCGCGCAATACTTCATGGCGCAGATTGTCGGCCCCATGCTGGATGCCTCCCCGGAGACGTTCACCACGATCCGCATTCACCGCAATCGTCTTTTTAGCCAGATTCTGGATAACCTCAATAAAGCTGCTGTGATCGGGCTTGATCCTGCATCGATTGGCGAACGGCTGGTGGAAGCCTGGTCCGGTGATCAAGCTCAGGTGAATGTATACAGGGATGCTCAAATCTGTGCGGATCGTTTCCGACAGGCCTGCTATCAGCAGAACCTTCTTGACTACTCTCTGCAAGTGGAGCTCTTTCTGCGCCATATCTGGAAGCTGCCGTTGTTCCAGGAGACTCTACGGAGCCGCTACCGGCATATCATTGCTGATAACCTGGAGGAAGATACACCCGTTACGCATGACCTTCTTCTGGAGATGCTGCCGCAGCTGGAAACAGCCCTTGTGGTCATCGACACGCAGGCTGGCTACCGCCGGTTCCTTGGGGCGGATCCGGAATCCGCCAAACGCGTGAAAGCGGCATGCCGCAGCGTGCTTCCATTTTCTAGAAGCTTTGTCAACAATACCGATCAAACCGCCCTTGCAGCCAGCTTGAGCAGCGCCTTCGGCGGCAGCGCCCCTCAGCAGAAGGGGGATGCCCGCAGGGTACTTCATGTCGCATCCCACCGATTTCAGCCGGAAATGCTCGACTGGATTGTTGAGCAGGTAGAAGCGTTGATCGACGATCATCAGGTACCACCGGGAGAGATTGCCGTGCTTTCCCCCTTTCTCTCTGATGCGCTGCGCTTCTCGCTCGCAGAGCGATTCAAAAAACATGGCATTCCCACCAAGACCCATCGCCCTTCACGAGCGCTGCAGGAAGAACCGGCTGCTCGCAGCCTCCTGACACTGTCCCTCCTTGCGCATCCGCAGTGGGGCCTCGCGCCGGGGCGGCAGGATGTGATTCAGATGTGCGCGGAAACCCTCGCGAGGCTGGATTTAATCCGTGCACAGATGCTCACAGAGGCGCTCTATCACGTGGAAGGTGGGGTGGGGGTGATGCAGCCGTTTGAGCATGCGCCTGGTGAGACCAAGCAGCGTGTGACGTTCACCTCCGGTGAACGCTGGGATCGCATGCGGAGCTGGTTGCTCAACTATCAAGCCTCTGGCGAGAGCGAGCTGGATGTCTTTCTCAGCCGTCTCTTTGGTGAGCTGCTTTCCCAGCGGGGGTTTGCGTTTCATGAGGACTACAATGCCGGTGCGCTTGCGGCGAATTTGATTGAATCGGTGCAGAAGTTCCGCTGGGTGGTGGCGGATTCACTGACGGCGCAGGGGAAATCGATTGGACGAGAGTATCTGCAGTTGGTCGATCGGGGTTTGGTAGCCGCTCAATACCTGCGAAGCTGGGAGGAGGACGAGGATGCTGTGCTGCTTGCGCCAGCCTTCACGTTCTTGCTACGGAACCGGCCCATTGAGTATCAATTCTGGGTGAATATTGGGAGCAGGGGCTGGTCAGAGCGTCTTAATCAACCCCTCACGCATCCTTATGTGCTCAGCAGGGGCTGGCCGCGCGGCGAGCGTTGGACCGATGAGAATGAAGTGGTGGCAGGGCAGCGGGTGGTTTGCACGCTTAGCCTGGGCCTTGTGCGGCGCTGCCGAAAGGAGATCTTCCTTGCGATCAGTGAAGTCGGTGAGCAGGGATTCGACCAGCGCGGATTGTTGTTAGAAGCGATGCAGCGGGTGTTCATCCAGGCTGAGCGGGGAGGGCGAGGTGTTTAAACCGCGTCCGAAACAACAGGACGTTCTGGCCTATCGCTCGGGAAAAATGGGCGTGTCAGCGGTGCCCGGCAGTGGCAAGACCCAGACCCTGTCCTATCTCGTGGCAGAACTTATCGCGCAAGGCAAGCTGGATGATGGCCAGGAGGTTCTAGTCGTTACGTTGGTCAATTCGGCCGTCGATAACTTCTCGAGTCGAGTAGCAGCTTTCGTGAAGGAGCGCGGCCTGCTTCCAAACGTCAACTACCGCGTGCGTACTTTGCATGGCCTGGCGCATGACATCGTCCGGGAACGTCCGGCACTGGCAGGTTTGGCCGATGATTTTCAAATTGTGGATGGTTTTGCGGCTCAGGACATCATCCGCTTGTCGGCGACGGCATGGATCCAAGGACATCCCCATCTCCTCGACCGTTACCTGCGTGCGGATCTGAGCGACTATCAGGCGGGCAGGGCGCAACAGTCTTTCGGTAGCACGTTGCAATCCCTTGCAGAGACATTTATCCAGCAGGCAAAGGATCTCAGACTTACCCCCCAGGCGCTTCACATGCGTCTCAAGAACCTCGATTCAGAGGATGCATTGCTTGAGATGTGCACATCCATTTTCGATGATTACCAAAATGCACTCCGCTATCGCGGCGCTGTCGATTTCAACGACCTCATCATTAAAGCGCTGGATGCGCTCAGAGCTGATCCATCTTACCTCATTCGTCTGCAGGGTAGATGGCCCTACATTCTCGAGGATGAGGCGCAGGACAGCAGCCGTCTCCAGGAATCCATCCTTCGCCTTCTATCGGGAGACCACGGCAACTGGGTGCGCATGGGAGATCCCAACCAGGCTATCTTTGAGACATTTACAACGGCCAGTCCGGCGTACCTGCGGTCATTTCTTGAGGAGGAAGGCGTCACGGCGCGTACGCTTCCCAATTCAGGCCGCTCGAGCAGAGACATCATCCAGCTGGCAAATCGGCTCATCGACTGGTCCATGAACGAACATCCTGCTCATGCTGTACGCGGCGCGCTTACACCACCGTACATCGAACCCACCCCGCCGGGTGATCCCCAGCCCAATCCCCATGCTGTCCCAGGCAGCGTACGTCTCATTGGCACGGCATATACGCCTGATGAGGAATTGGTGGATGTTGCGCGTTCCGTAGGTGCATGGATCCAAGAGCATCCGGATCAAACTGTCGCTGTGCTGGTTCCGAGCAATTATCGCGGTTCTCAGCTGGCGAGTTTGTTTGCCGACCGGGCTATCCCGTACATGGAACTCCTCCGCAGCACCGTTGACACTCGACAGACCGCCGGATCCCTGACCCGGGTGCTGGATCATCTTGCCGATCCTGTCTCGCCTCGTAAGCTCGGCCGGGTCTATGAGGTATTCCGGCGCGATGACCGCGAGGAGGAGACAGAATCGATTCAGCAGGTGATAAAGGAGCTTGAGAGGAATAGCTTTGTGGAGCGATTCCTCTGGCCCGCAGCAGGCTCGGACTGGATGCAAGGTGATGGTGCAGTTCGTTTGAACACGTCGCAACGGGAATCCCTGATATCGTTCCGTGAAAGGGTCCAGCGTTGGCATCGAGCTTTCAGCCTCCCGATCGACCAGCTGCTGCTGACCATCGCACAGGACATTTTCCATGAGCCAGTTGACCTGGCGCTGGCGTACCGGCTGGCGATTTCCCTGCGGAGCCGGGGCGACCTGCATCCCGGATGGACGATCGCGAACTTCCGTGATGAATTGGCTGAAATCGCCCGGAATCGGCGTGCTTTTCAAGGTTTTTCTGCTGAGGATCTCGGTTTTAATCCCGATCTTCATCCGGGCAAAGTCGTTATTACAACGGCACACAAAGCCAAGGGGCTGGAATGGGACCGGGTGTATATCGTCTCGGTCAACAGTTATGATTACCCGTCGGCAATACCGGGTGAGGATTACCTTTCAGAGAAATGGTTCCTGAAGGATGGCTTTAACATCGAGGCCGAGGTGCTGGCACGTTTGAATCAACTTGTGGACCCGGACGTTCATCCGGAGGGACAACGTCGCAAGGCGAGTATCCAAGCACGCGAGGAGTATGCGGCGGAGCGGCTGCGTTTGTTGTATGTAGGGATTACACGTGCACGCCGTGAGCTCGTGATGACGTGGAACACCGGACGACGTGGAGATCAAAACCAGGCGCTGCCCTTTGCTGCACTGCAGGATTACTGGGAGGAACAGCATGCAGCTTCCTGATGGATTTCGTTACAGTCAGGCGTGTCTACAGGATTATGTCGACTGCCGCCGCCGTTTTTACCTGCGTTACATCCTCAAGCTTCCATGGCCAGCAATCGAAACGGAACCCAGCTTGCTGCATGAGGAGCATCTTCGCCAGGGCTTGCAGTTTCATCAAATGGTCTATCAGCATCGTATTGGCATTCCCGAAGATGTCCTGGGGAAGATCGCTGAAACACAACCGGACCTACAACGCTGGTGGGACAATTACAAGCTGCATGTGGAAGATGATGTACCTCCGGGCGGCACTCCGGAACTACAGCTCTCAGCCCCAGCCGGAGCAGCAAGGCTTGTCGCCAAATATGATTTGCTGGTCCGCGATGACAGTGGCCGGTTCTTGATTGTTGATTGGAAAACCTCCCGAAATTCCCCTCGCAGAGATTGGGTTCGGGATCGGTTGCAAACGCGCGTCTACCGCTATCTCCTGGTGCGCGCAGGCTTGGACCTCCATGGTGTAGACCAAATCGATCCTTCCGATATTGAGATGCGCTACTGGTTCGCCGAGTACCCTGAGGAAACGCTTCGATTCGCCTATGATGCTGTCCAGTATGACCAGGATGTGGAATACCTGGAACGCATAATGGAAGAGATTGAACGACTGGCTGAGGACGACTTCCAGCGGACATCGAACGAGAAACGCTGCCAGTATTGCCGCTACCGATCGTTGTGTGAGCGCGGCGTTGAAGCGGGTGAAGGGCTTGAAGAAGCTTTGTTCTTCGATGATCTTGACTTGGAAACGCTGGCATTGGATTTCGACCAGATCGAGGCGGTTCCCTTTTAAGCCATGACCTCAACACGCTGGCAACTACCAAAAAAGGTTGATATTCCCAGTGATCTGCTGGCGCTGTGTGGTGGAAGTGAGCTGGTGGCTTCCCTCTTGATTCGGCGGGGAATCCAGACGGCAGCGGATGCAAAACCGTTTTTGAAACCCGCGTTTTACATCCCTTCCTCTCCTTATGAACTCCCCCAGATGGATATCGCGGTAGAGAGAATCCGTCGGGCACTTGAAGAGGGGGAGACCATTTGCGTCTGGGGTGATTTTGACGTCGATGGACAAACCTCCACTGCCCTGCTGGTCTCTGCACTTCGCCATCTGGGCGGTCAGGTTCGCTATCACATCCCGATTCGGGCGGTTGAGTCACACGGGATCAAGCTACCTGCCCTTGAAGTGGAAATCCGGCGTGGAGTAGATCTCCTGCTGACATGCGATACCGGTGTGAGCGCACATGAGGCCGTGGACTATGCCGTGGCTCGCGGGGTGGATGTCGTCATCACAGACCACCACGATCTTCCTGAAACGCTACCGGCCGCGCTGGCTGTCCTCAATCCAAAACGCCTGCCGCCTGCCCATCCGCTTCGTGAACTGCCCGGCGTTGGCTGTGCGTACAAGTTGGTGGAGGCGCTGTTCGAGGGACATGAAGATGTGGACTGGCTTGCCTCGACCCTCGATCTTGTGGCCCTGGGCATTGTAGCTGATGTCGCTGTCTTGCGAGGGGATGCGCGCTATCTTGTCCAACGAGGCCTTGAGGTTCTCCGTCAAACGACGCGTGAAGGGCTGCGACAGTTGTACCTGAAAGCCAAGATCACGAATCCGGCCCTGGTCACAGAGACGACGATTGGGTTCACGATCGCTCCTCGTATGAACGCTCTAGGGAGGTTGTCCGATGCCAACGCAGCTGTCGAGTTTCTCACCACATCGAGTGCCGCACGCGCACAGGAACTTGCTGAGCAACTAGAGTTGTTGAATGCAAAACGGCGGATGTTGGTTGAGCATGTGTTCTCGGCGGTCCAGGCAAGGCTGAAGACGGAACCAGGGCTCCTGGATCATGCAGTACTCGTGGTGGAAGGAGAGGGGTGGCCAGGAGGTGTGATCGGCATCGTCGCCAGCAGGCTGGTGGAAGCCTATGACAGGCCGGTCGTGCTGCTTACTCTGGATGAACAGGGTATGGCACGCGGGTCAGCGCGCTCTGTTGATGGCGTTGACATCTCAGCTGCCTTGAGGAAGCTGGATGACCTCCTGACAGAATACGGGGGGCATCCCATGGCGGCCGGCATGGCGTTCCCATCCGATCAGATACAACGTTTCAGAAGTCTGCTGGGTAGGGCAGTAAAGGAGCAAATCGGAGAGGAGCCCCTTGTCCGGACGCTCAATGTGGACGCCCGCATCGTGTGGTCTTCCCTTTCACTTGAACTCGCCGACGCCTTGAATCAAATGGCGCCATTCGGGGCTGGAAATTCTAGGCCGGTCTTCATCAGTGAAGGTCTTCAGGTGGTGGAATCCCACATCCTTGGCAAGGATCATCGCCATCGCAAACTTATCGTTAGCGACCAAGGTGGTGCCATGCAGGAGGTGCTCTGGTGGAATGGGTCCGGGGAGCCGCTACCGGAAGGTGCTATTGACCTTGCCTATCATCTTGTGGTGAACACTTACCATGGCCAGCGCAGGGTCCAGTTGGAGTGGGTGGATGCACGTCCCAGCATGGATGCTGTGGTCGCCACACATCGGTTGCGAAAGCTGGAGATCCTCGATCATCGGGATGTTGATTCGCCATTCAACGTCCTGAGCGCTTATTCCTCTGAGGGTATGCTGGTATGGGTTGAAGGCGACTCAGCCCGAATTGTGAAAGGAAAACGACGCCATCAACTCGCACCTGCGGAGAGTTTGGCCATCTGGACCGTTCCGCCCAGCCTGGATGTCCTTCAGGCAGCTGTTCGGAAGGTTAAGCCTGGTACGCTGATGCTGTTTGCTCAGAACGCTGGATGGCGTGATGCTGCGGAGCTTCTCAAGCTTCTTGCGGGCGTGGCGAAACACGCACTTATCCATGTGGATGGCCGCATTGACCTCGAGCGGGCTGCAGGAGCATGTGCCGCAACAGAGCGTGCCGTGACGATCGGTCTGCGTGTCCTGGCCGCACAGGGCGACATAACGATCAAGGAGAGTTCTCCGCAAGTGTGGTCGATCGCGGCAGAAGGGGAAGAATCAGAAGAAGCCTCGTCTCTCTTCGAAATGCTGAAAGAGCAGGTGGCGGAAATCCAGGCATACCGGGACTTCTACCGTAATGAAACCAGTGAGGCGCTACTGTCAGATCTTTAAGTGGGATTTACCTCATACGAAATGGGGAAGCGGATGTGAAATGCACTGCCACCGCCCTCCGGCTCATCAACCCAGATGGTGCCATGGTGTGCCGTTAAGGTGAGTTTGGCAAAGGCTAACCCGAGGCCGGTGCCATGCCGCCGGCTTACCGTCCCGGGAACCTGACTGAAACGTTCGAAGATCCGCTCCCGGTATTCTTCCGGAATGCCAGGGCCGGTATCGGTGACCACCAGGTGTGCGTCCTTCCCGACTCGTTCCAGATCGACGGTGATCTGTCCCCCGCCGGGCGTGAACTTAAGGGCATTATCCACGAGGTTTGAAAAGACGCGGCGCAGTTTATCTCTGTCCCCTGTTACATAAGGAAAGTTTTCTGGAATACGATGGTGGAGGATGACACCGACTTGATTGGCTTCTGGTATGTGCATGTCAATCACATCATGCAGGAGTTTGGTGAGTTTGAAGCGTGAGGTCTCAAGCGGGAGATCCCCCGACTCAAGCTTAGCAATATCCAGCAAGGAGTTCACCAACCCCAGCATCTGCTCCACAGAATTGCGGGAGACATTGATAGCCTGTTCAAAGACGGGGATGCCTTTCTCGGGTTTTACCTTTTCAAGAAGCACCAGACTTCCCAAAATGGAGGTGAGCGGGCTGCGGAGGTCATGCACAATCATTTCTGTGAGGTGTTCACGCGCGGCCTGGAGCTTCTGTTCTTCAGAGACATCCCTCAACACAACCAGCCATCCAATCACCTGTCCGGCAGCATCCTGGACGGGGGTATCGATGCGCAGGTAGTTGCGACCATCGCGATCAAAGGTGAAACGTTCGCCCTGAACAGCCTTGCCTTGTTTGAGGATGGTGAGCATGTTGACAAAGTCGGGGCGCTGGTAGCCCAGCAGCCCGGGGAGGGGCGAGTCGGCATCGGTGATGTCCAACGAAAGTAATTCTTTTGACGGGATGCCGATCATCTCGGTGATTTGTGGATTGGCGAGCAATACTTTACCCGCAATGTCCATCATGAGGATGCCCTCGAATGTGGAGTTCAGGACGGCGAGGATGCGGTCATTGCTCTCACAAACACGCTGGAATAGATCTGTGTTCTCCATGCTGATCGCAGCCTGACTGGCAATGGTTTGGGCGATGCGCAGAGTGTTTTCATCAAAGGCGCGAGGATGTTTGCTGAGTGCTTCCAAAACGCCGAGTGTGACTTCACCGGCGATGAGTGGGATGAGCAGTATGCTTCTACTTTGGCGCACTTCCTCCAGAAAAACGCGGTCCTGTTCGGTTTCAGCTGAGGAAATCGTCCATTGTATGGGTTTCCGTACATTCAGCGCCAGTCCCAATGCTGGAACCGCATCGCTGTTGATGGTCAAATCCTCGCGGGGAATGCCGGGTTTCCCGTTGATGACTGCAGCTTGAGCATGGAGTGTGTGCGACTCCGGGTTCCATTTGGAGAGAATAACGCCGTCGAGATCCAGGGCTACAGCGAGGCTGTCCACCGTGGCGAGCGTCACTGCTTCCAGATCAAGCGAGGCGGCAATCTGTGCGCTGGCTTGATAGAGAAGCGATTGTTCTCGCAATCTTGCTTCGATTTGCTGGTAGAGGGCCGCGTTCGAAATGGCGACGGCTGCCTGTGCTGCCAATTGAGTTAAAAAGCGTTCATGCTCGTCGGAAAAGGTTCCTGAGGGATGATTCTCCACAACAAGCACACCAAAGGCGCGGTCCTGGCCGACAAGGGGGATACAAAGAAGACATCTGGTTGAAGCCTGCAGCCATGGTGAATGGATATCCTCGAGGTCGGAAGCAACCACTCGCACCGCTTGGCGGGTTCGAAAAGCGTTCCCAACCGCATCGTCCAGGAGACTATACTGTCGCGGTAAGGTAACGTGAGCTGGATATCCCGCTTGGGCGGATACCTTGAATACCTTATCTTCCTCGCGATATATGACAAGGTGACCGCGTTCGGCGCCGGCCATGCGCAGGCCATGAGCCAGCACGACATCAACGAGGGTGTTTGTGTCAAGCGTAGCCGCCATTTCGCGCCCGATGGCTTCCAGCATTCCGAGCTGTTCGACACGTCGACGGAGAGCTTGATCCGTCTCGGCATGTGCACGCGCGTTCGCCACGGATAGGGCCGCTTGCGCCGCAAAGGTCTCCATTAACTCAATTTGATTCGGTGGAAAGAGCTGAGGTGAGGTGAAGTAAATCGAAAGCTGCCCGAGTGGACCAGAGGGTGTAATGAGAGGAAGGTCTGCATACGCCTGAATCCCATGTTCCCTAAGGAGGTTCAAATGAGCTTCAGAGAGGTTAGATTCTTCCAGGTGGGAAACGAGGAGGATGCGTTCATCATAAAACGCGGCCGCGCGAGGGTTTCCTTCTCCGCTGAGGATTTGCCACTCGTTGATATATGAATCATGCAGATCGGTCGCACGTGCCAGGAGAAGTTGGCTGCGATCGGGTTCATTGAGGAAAATGGCGGCTTGTTCACCACCGCAGACATGGATCACGGATCGGCACACCATCTCCAACGTACGCTCGGGATCAAGGGTAGAACTCATTGACGTGGTGATTTCGTTCAGTGAGCTCAACGCTTGCGCCCGGCTGCGAGTCTCCTCAAAGAGGAGTGCATTCTCGATCACGGCGGAAGCTTGACCCGCAATGGTTTCGAGCAACACCTGGTCTTTCGGGCTGAAAGCTTTTCCCTGTTGTGTGTGGAAAATGGCCAGACAGCCCAAAGCGTGCTCCGGCTGGAGGAGCGGGACGCCTAGCCAGGCTTCAGGGGCATTGCTCAGTTCCGGTAGCCCCATCTCTTTCAAGGTTTTTGGCGCTTCGCGGGGTATCAAGATGGGCGTTGCGGAGTTAATCACGCGATCCGTAAGCCGATCCATGACTGGGCGACTTGGCCAATTCTGGCGCTCGCCACCCTTTATCGCCATGGGATAGGAGAGTGTCTTCGCCCGCTCGTCAACCAGGGCGATGTAGAAATTATTGACATCGAGTAGATCGGCGACCTGCTCGTAAATGGTTTGGAGTAGCTGATCAAGATTGAGATCTCGCTGCATGTCATCGCTGATGCGGTTGACGATGGAGAGCTCCTGTAGACGGCGATTCAAGTCGCGTTCGGTAATGATCAAACTCCGAACGCTCAGCGCCAGCACAGTTGTGATGGCTCCGACAAAGATAATGGAAAGTGGTCCGAAGCTGACATAGGTCGTCGCGCCGAGGATGGCAAATGGAGTGGGAATCAGGGCGGCGATCGCCAGGAGCGAGAATGAACGGCGATTTGGCCGCTCGAAAACACGTACAGCGTGCTCCAGCCAGTGGAACAGAAGATACACGACGCCAAAAGTGAGGGTGAACACGATCGTGGAGAGCGACGACGGCGTGCAAAGGGGTGCGGTGAAGATGCAGCCACCGAGGTTGACATACGCCACAGCTCCCAGCAACAGCGAAAATGTCTGGCGACTCAAGGTAAACGCCCAGGCTTCCGGGCAGAATATGTGATTTCCAGGTTCCAACTGAGCCCTTCGCTTCAAGACGCTTTCGGTCACCCAGGCGAGACCCATACCTGTGATGAGGCTGATCCCTGAGATGAACGGGCCATGTGTGAGAAAAAGGCTGAGGGAGATGAGGTGGGAAAGGTTGATCAGACTCTGCCCCATTGGGAGTGGAACAAGGGAGAGGAAAGCAATCATGAGCGAACCTGACACCATGTCCATGATCGGTGGCGATGGTGGTATAGATCCACGCGACCATAGGAACAGGGCCACCATGCTGCTGCCAAGAAGGGACCACTGTAAGGCGTTTAACGACCTCTCGCTCATAGACCCCTCCGGTGGGAAGGGAAGATTGGACATTGCGGAAGTCGCGTTGAGCTCTCCATCGTGCTGGTTATTGTGACAAGGTGGGCGTGGGTGTCACCACGGTTGCAGAGGGGGTTTCGGTTTCTGGTATCGGTGTGGGTGAGGGCGTTGGCGTTCGTGTGGGCACAGCGCCTGTCAATTCCGCATAATACTGTTCGGCCATTTCCCGGGTTTCGGGCAAGGTGTATTCAAGCGCAAGAATCCATTCCCACTCGCGGATGGCATCATTGAGGAGATCGGGATTGGTGCCGTAGACAAGAGCACGGGCCTGGTAGATCTGGCCGGATAAGCGTTCGCGAACTGCTTGGACGCGCGCAGCAGTTGCGAACTCGAGTGCGGCGTTGAAGTTTTCCAGTGCGTCGTCGTAGTCTCCGAGGTAGAAATACGCCATCCCGAGTCCATAGAGGAGGTCGAAGGATTCCTGCCCGAAACGTTGCGCAGCTTGAAAATCCTGGAGCGCATCTTGATAGACGCCCAGGGCAATGTTGGTCCACCCACGCGCCTGAAAAGCGGGAGCGTAGCGGTCGTTGATGTCGAGGGCAAGGCTGGCGGCCTGAAGCCCGGAGGCATAATTTCCCTGTGCATATTGCGCCCGACTGAGGGAAGCCCATGCTCGATGGTCTTCAGGTCGATAGGTGAGGTAGGTTTGCAAAGGCCAGATAGCCGGGTTGTAGAGGTCGAAATCGAGGTTAAACGTGGCGACGGACACATATGCACGGCCGACGGCGAGATAGCCTTCAAGGAGGGATGGGTCGTCAGCGCTTCCCTCGAGTGCGTGATCGAGTGCAAGGTCGAATTTCTGAAGATTCCACTCCGCTTCGCTGAGGCGTATGTAGAGGATTGGTGCGCGCACACCTGCGTCGAGTGCCTCAAGCATGCGGGTTTCCAGCCTTGTCCAGAGCTGATTGTCGGCATAGTACTCGGCCAGGGTGATGTAGGCTTCCGTGAATGTCGGGTCAAGTTCTACTGCGCGCTCGAAGTCGTTGATCGCCAGCTCACTGCCGCGTTCCAGCAACACCCGCCCGCGTCCCAGGAATGCAGGGGCAAAGGTGTTATCAATCTGGATGGCGGCGTCGTAGGAGCGTATGGCTGGCGCGTTATCCTCCAGCATGCGGTACGCTTCAGCTTTGAAATAATGGGGTTCGGGAAGGCCGCTATCAAGCTCAAGCACTTCGTCCATCAGTTCAATGGCACGTTCGTAATCGCCCTCCACCAAAGCATTGATGCCGTTGCGATAGACTTCGTACTCGTCGTGTGGCGTGGCACCAGCGATAGGTGTGGGTGTGGACGTCGAAGAGATGAGGAGAGAGATCGGCGTACTGGCGAACTCCGTGGGGATGGGCGTACGCACCACACGCGTGGCGGCCGGGATGGGTGTCGCGGTTGGCGTACCAGGCGCAGTGGTGACGGATGGGGTCATCGTGTAGGTGGAATAGGCGACCCGCGAGGGGAAGAGGTTTCGGACAACGGGTGGCAGGTAAATAGCCATGGCCGCGATGATTGCGATGGTCACCACGCTCACACCAAGGAAAGAAAGCACACGGCCAAACGATCCGCTCTCCTCTGGGAAAGGTTCCGGTGCAACCTCGACGGCTGGTTCGGATTCTCGCTCCATCTTGCGAGTGCTTTTCGTTTCTACAGACGCTTCTTTAAACCGGCGGCGCGGCATGCGCAGGGCTGATGCCAGTTCGGTTTCTTGCGGCTCACGTGATCCCAGCAAGACCAGTCCCCGCAGTGCTGCTCGGTTGGTTGGGTCAAGCCGAAGGGCTGATTCGAGGCAGTAAATCTTCTCGCGCTGCGAGTCTACAACGGAGCTCATCCAAACCCAATACTCCGCATTGCTTGAGTCCGCTCGCAGCAAACGCGAAAGCAGCTCACGAGCCCTTGAGCGATCCCCAGCGCGTGCCGCTGCGATCGCTTCGGTTAACATGGACGAGTGAGAACTGGACACACTACTCCCCTTTCATTGCGACCGAAGTCTAGCACAGCGGAGTTGAATGCACAACAGAAACCACATTGGTATAATCAGAAGCCATGCGCACAACAAAACGGATGATTCTGGCGGCCATGGGCCTTCTCGTTACGGCATGCACTCCTGGGGTCGCGGACGGCCCCGCCGTCACGCAGACTCTCTTACCGTTCGCCACCACCGCTCGTTCCACTTCCACGATGGCCATGCTGACCCCGCTTGCCAATACACCGGCTGCACCCACATCCACACCTTTCCTTCATCTGGTGGCTGAAGGAGAGACGATGATCGGTATCGCTGTTCGTTACGGAGTTAGTCTGGACGATCTGCTTATTGCGAATCCCGGTGTCGATCCCGGATTTCTCTCGATTGGACAGGAACTCATCATACCGGGACCGGAAGGTTCAACTGTGAGTGGGCTTCTCCCTACCCCCACACCGCTTCCCGTACAGCCCGAACCTGTACGGTGCTATCCCGCGCCGTCCGAGGCTGTCTGGTGCATCACTCAAGTGGAAAACACTACCGACTTTCCCCTGGAAGGTGTGTCTATTCTGCTCTCCATTCTCGATGCTGACGGCGCCATCCTTGAGCAATACCCTTTGTATTCCCCACTCGACATCCTGCCAGTGGGCGAGGTGCTGCCTTTTGCCATCCTGCTTGAACAGCCATCGGAGGCTGTCGCGGGCGGCTTTGCGCAGGTTCTAGCTGCCGTTCCCGCACAAGGTGTCGAGGAGCGCTATCCACAGCTCGAGATACGCACTGATGAGACCGTCATCGCCACGGATGGATCCCAGGCCGTCTGGCAGGGCAGCATTTCGATGGAGACGAATATCCCGGGAGAGCAAGGTTCGCTGCGGGCACTGTTAATGGGCTTCGACGCCGGGGGAAACGTTGTCGGGTTTCGTATCTTTGAGGGTGAGATTGGCACCGCTGTTGGGAGCGAAGTTGAGATAGAACTCATGGTGTTCAGTCTGTTGCCTGACATTGATGTTATCCGTGTGATTGCCGAGGTTGAACCACAGCTGCCTTGAACGGGAAGAACCAAGTTCCCCGGTGAAGAGCCCGGATTGCAGGGCACGGCACAGTCCTTGCAGTTCCATGATGTACGGAGGCTGAATGATCAAGGCTGAATATCATTTCCCGCAAGGTTTTCTCTGGGGTGCGGCGACGGCATCACATCAGGTCGAGGGCGGGATCACAACCAACGATTGGTCACGCTGGGAGCTGGAAAGCGGGCGCATCGCCGGAGGTGAACGCGCCGGTTTGGCTTGCGACTGGTGGGGTGGGCGCTGGAAGGATGATTTTGCCCTCGCGGCAGCGGACGGCCATAATGCTCATCGGCTCTCGATCGAATGGAGCCGGGTCGAACCTGAACCCGGCGACTTCGATGAAGACGCATTGGAGGCCTATCGTGAGATCATAGCCGGTGCGCTGGCACAAGGTCTTAAACCCATGGTCACGCTGCATCACTTCACGAATCCCATCTGGGTGATGGAGCAGGGCGGATGGCATAATCCCGCAGTGGTGGACGCGTTTGCGGCTTATACAGACAAAGTTATGATCACACTTGGTGATCTTGTTTCTCATTGGGTAACCATCAATGAACCCAATGTGCTCCTTTTCGCTGGGTATGTGGATGGCTCATTCCCACCAGGCGAGCAGAATCTGCGGGCGGTGCCGGCGCTTGCCGTGAACTTGCTGCGAGCGCACGCCACTGCGTATCACATCATCCATGAACGTTTTCCAACAGCCCAGGTTGGGCTAGCCCATCATTACCGCAGCATCTCTCCAGCACGTGACGGTTCCTTCCTCGATCGGAAACTAGCCGCATTGCGTTCACATTTGTTCAACGATCTCTTTCCGGTGGGGGCAGCGGAAGGGAAACTACATCTTATCCACCGGATCAGGGTACCTGAAGCAGCTGGAACGCAGGATTTCATCGGCTTGAATTACTACACTCGTGAATTTGTTCGGTGTTCATTAACCCAGCTGCACCGGATGCTCTCGGCGGGGACGTTCGCTGAAGACGCCATCCTCAGCCCGACCGGGTTCATCGCTCACCAGCCAGCAGGATTGTGGGAGGCACTGGTCTGGGCGCGTACATACCGACTGCCGATATACATCACGGAGAATGGGATTGAGGATGCCAACGATGACATTCGCCCCATGTACCTCGCTGAGCACCTGCATCAAGTATGGCGGGCTGCCAATTTTAACTGGCAGTTGAGGGGCTACTTTTATTGGACTCTCGTGGATAGTTTTGAGTGGGAGCGTGGTTGGACCCAACCCTTTGGTCTCTACGCCCTGGACCGTGAAACACAGGGGAGAACGGCGCGTCAGTCTGCACGTTTCTTCAGCGAAATTTGTCATGCAAATGGGTTATCATCAGACATGATCCGTCGATACGCACCTCAAGCATTGGACCGAATTTTCCCACCACGGGGATCGGATGAGTTGATGGAATGATGGCATTGAGACGCCTTGCACAACGCCTGACGCCCTTTTTCGCCCTGCTTGCTCTTGTGGGTGCGTTGGTTGTTGCATCGATGGTCTTTCCAGCAGAGGCTGCTGCACCACCGATCCCCGAGATTCCGCCCTTCCAACTTCCCTTTACAGAACCTCCCGGTCCTGATACGTGGTTGTTCGAGCAAGCGTACGGCAACACCCTCTTTGCGTATACCTATCGCACCGTGATATACGGGGCAGGGCAGGGCCTTCACTTCGGCGTTGATTTCATTGCCCCGTGTGGAACGCCAATTGTCGCCATTGGAGATGGGGTCGTCCACAGCGTAGATGGTCCTCATGGTGCCCGTCCGCATAACCTTATGATTGATCATCCTAATGGGTTCTCGTCCTTTTATGGTCATTTACTTGCTCGCCCGGCGCTTTCTCGCGGGGAAGAAGTCGAAGCGGGGCAGGTGATTGGCTATGTCGGTGATCCGGATCTAACCTGCGCATCAAGACCGCATTTGCACCTTGAAATCCGCGAATCGGAGGATTACGCTACGGCCTACAACCCGATTCTGTTCATTGATACCAACTGGGATATGCTGCTGTTAATGGGTGGCCAGGCGGTGGAATTCGAGCAGAATCAGGCGAATATGCGGAATTGGCAATCCATCTATGATCAACCGGACACCCGCTTTGGCTATCCGCTGCTGAATAACTATCGGGACGCCTGGCCTTATGACTGGTAAGAGGAAGACTTCGCATAGGAAACGAGTAGTTGGGCTGCAAGCCGCATCTGCTCTGGCGCTGCTGGGTTTGCTGTTGCTCTCGGTGCTACCTGTGCAGGCGGAAAGGCTCGATCGCTCTTCTCGCGCACGCTATACGCCATCAGCTCCCCGTGCCATATTGACCTCAACACCCGCCGCTATCGCTCGCGCCCGCCCCCTCCAGCTGACAGACCCCGGCTGCTGTGCGAATCCTGACTGGTCCTCCGACTCAGACTGGGTTGTCTATTTTGACTCTCCCGGACGTGAAGATGCGGGGCTTTTCGCTGTACCCACTTCCGGTGGTGAACCTCTCTTGGTTCATGCCCGGGTTGGCGTTTATTCGAATGATCTATCGTTGGTGGCCTATAAGGAAAACGGACAGACATACATTGAGCGCTGGGTGGATGGCACGCGCTGGTTGATCGATAATCAGGGTCGTGAAGTGATGTTTTCCCCGGATGGCCGCTGGGTGACATGGAGCTACATATCCAGCGGTGTTACCTTCCCCAATCTCAGACAACGGACGATCTGGATTGCAGCCATCGACGGGAGTGAGGCGCATGAAATCGTAACAGTCACAGGTGGTGAATTTCTCGGCTGGACGGAAGCTGAGGAGGCTATTCTTGTGAGCGGGCGGCTGGCACCGGACATGCCCGCTGGAATCTGGCGCATCCAGGTGGACGACGGGGCGGGGTTGTTGCTGCACGAAGTGGAAGTCCCCTTGCGCCCGCTCGTGTCACCACAAGGACGTCGCATAGCGTTTGTGGTTGCCTTTGAAGAAACCGGGCAGAACGGCTTGTGGGTGGTCAATTCCGATGGAAGTGGTGTCCGACGGTTGAACCTCTTTGGCGCTTACCGCTGGATGGGTGAGGATGATCTGCTCGTCATTCCGATGGACTTGTCGGCCGGTGGCCCCAGTTTGTGGCATGTGGCTGTTGAAAGCGGGGTTTCTGAGCGCTGGCTGGATCTGGCGGCTTCAGGGCATGGCATCTTGAATAACGACTGGGCAGTTTCACCGGATGGAACAAGGCTGGTCTTTCGATCAACTCGCGATGCAGCGTTATGGGCGTTCAGCCTTCCCGCAACCCCTTAGATGCATGTTATAATGGCGGGGTTCTTCGAAAAAAAGACGCTAGATTTGGAGAGGTAGCATAGTCCGGCCTAATGCGCGCGCCTGGAGAGCGCGTGAGCCGCAAGGCTCCGTGGGTTCGAATCCCACCCTCTCCGCCTGACGACACCGCCACTGCGGTGTCGTTTCTCCTTTCACGCATTGACAGCACCCTGGCTCGACGGTATGCTCGTAGGCAGGCGGTCAGGTGAGTCCGGCGCAGCAGATTCTCTCAAACCCCGTCAGGTCCGAAAGGAAGCAGCGGTACGGGAGGGTTCTGGGCGATGCCGGGGGCTTGCCTGATCGCTCCTGCTGTACAAAGCAGTAGGGAGCAAGGAGGGCAGGGTGAGTGATCAAGCGTTGAGATACCATATTCACGACTTTGACTGTGATTCGCTGGGACATCTCTACACCGGCAACTACCTGCGTTTTATTTATGACGCGTGTCGCTGTACATGGCGAGAGGTAGCTGAGGACCTGGGAGGCCAAGCCTTGCTGCCGGGAGGGTGGATGCCGGTCAGGACCAACCTTGATTTGAACCGCTCCGTCATGCACGGCTCGATCCTTCAAGTGAAGACAGATATCACAGAAGTGACCGGTGCAAGCGCACATACCGTGACAGTTGTTCAGCAAAGCGATTCGCCGGATCCAGTAGCTGTTTGTCAGATTGAATGGGGGGCGCTACCGGATGCTCGCGTCGTTGAAGCTGCATCTGACATGAGCTGGCTTGCTAATGTCGCAGTCAGGGACGATGGGCGCACATGGAAGGAGCCGATCAAGGCGCCAGCGCCGCCGTTAGGTGCGTTGACGATGACGCGCAAGGTGGGCTGGCGTGATGTGAGCCCGAGAGGAATGGTCTTTGGTGCTGTGTTTATGGATTACATGGTGGATAGCGGTATTCGTGCAGGCGAAGCATACGGGTGGGATTTTCAACACTCCTTGGCGAAGGATTTTGCGTTTGTAGCCCGGAGACAATGGATTGATCTCCATGCACCTGTCTATCTTGAAGATACGGTAGAAATCCAGACCTGGCTCTATCATCTACGCAGGACCACGGCATATCGTGCCTACGCCCTGCGTCGCGTTCGTGATGGGATGCTCGTTGCATACGGCTGCACCTACTGGGCAGCGATTGATGTGCGCACGGGACGACCAACACGAATTCCCGACGCGTTCAAGCATGATCTCGCTGAGCATATCGTCCCTGCTTGAGGGAGCTTTTCGGACGTTTTCCCCACACCAGGATGTATCCTCACTCTTCCCTCGCCGATGGTATACTCCCACAGGATGGACACTGTACGCACATGGTTTGAGCAGCTAGATGGTCGAAGTGCGCGTATTGCAGCTGTGGTGCTGGCTGCACTTGGTTTGATTCTGGTGTGGCGTGGAACCGGAAAGCCGGTCGTGGTTGTCCAGGGCGCTGAAGAACGTCAGATTAGGACGCATGCCATGACGGTTGAAGCTGCCATTAAGGACGCTGGCTGGGATGTCGATTCGGATGACTACGTATCGCCTTCCCCTGGAACCTCTGTACGCAGCGGTATGCTCATCCAGTACGAACCCGCTCATGAGGTACTTGTTTCTGCAGATGGCACGACCTGGCGCATTTTCTCTGCCGAGCATGTGCCTGCTAATCTGCTCGCTGCCGCCGACGTTCCGTTGTTCCCCGCTGACCAAGTCTGGGTGGATGGCACCCTGGTCGAGGATCCCGGTGAGCCGTTGAGGCGTCTTCCCAGCGCGGTGAGCGTTTCACGGGCGCACGAATTCGAGCTTGAGGTAAACGGCGCAATGCAGGTCGTACGCTCAGCAGCACTGACCCTTGGGGCAGCCCTGTGGGAGCATGGCATCACGGTCCATGAGGCTGATGTGCTCATTCCGCCGGCGAGCACACCGCTGAAGGATGTCAGTACGGTGACGCTGCTGCCTGCACAAAGGCTGCAAATAGCTGTGGATGGGATGATCGTCACCGGCTATAGCGTGGCAGAGACGGTGGGCGAAGCGCTGGCTGATTCGGGAGTGGCATTGCTTGGGCTTGATTATGCGCGGCCGGGGCTGAGTGAGGGCTTGCCCTCCGACGGCCGTATTGAGATCGTCCGCGTACGAGAAAATATCCAGGTTGAACTCGAGCCGTTGCCTTTCGACATCAGCTACCAGGCTGTGGACACCCTGGAAATTGACCAGCTCCAGATCCTCGATGAGGGAACGTATGGCGTGGAAGCTGTGCGCGTTCGCACCCGCATCGAAAACGGGGAAGAAGTTGAGCGTTCATCTGAGGAACGGTGGGTATCCGTGGAACCGGAAAGCCGCGTGGTCGGCTACGGCACGCAGATCACGATCCGGACCATCAGCACGCCCTACGGCAATTTGGAGTATTGGCGCTCCATCCCGGTGTATGCCACAGCTTATTCACCCTGCAATCTTGGCGTGGACTGGTGTGGGTATACAACGGCAAGTGGTGCACCAGCCCAAAAAGGTGTTGTGGGCGTGATTCGGTCATGGTATAACGCGATGGTCGGACAGCGAGTGTATGTGCCCGATTATGGTTTGGGCAGCATCGAAGATATCGGCGCCGGTTTTTCTGATCGTGATTGGATTGATCTCGGTTTCAGCGACGACGATTTTGAACCTTGGCACCAGTGGACCACGGTGTACTTTCTGACGCCCGTCCCACCCCCTGAGTCTATTCTCTGGATCCTGCCATAAACGTCTGCATGCAGTTCGATGCAGGTCCAGGAAGATGGAGAACAACCAATGCAAAACAAACGTGTGCTCTTCATGCTCATTCTTCTGGTAGCTCTCAGTGTGCTTTCAGCTTGTGGACCGGCCGGTTCGGCTCCAGAGGTGGTTGAAGCGTACTGGGAGGCGCTGGTGGACAAGGATCCTGTGGCCGCAGTCACCCTTTCCTGCCTTGCGTGGGAGGAACAAGCGCGTGCAGAAGCAAATTCCTTTGAAGCCGTCGAAGTACGCCTGGAAGACGTGTCTTGCTCCATCAGCAGTGAAAGCGATGGCGAGGCAGTCGTCGAGTGTGATGGCAACATCGTGGCCAACTATGGCGGCGAAGATACGACCATCAGCCTCGGGGATCGATCTTACCTTGCCGTTTTGGAAGACGGCGAGTGGAAGATGTGCGGATATGAGAGTCGCTGATGATGAAGTTAATGCAGCGCTTCTTTAACCATGAAAACCTGCTTGTACTCGCACTCTGCCTCATCCTCATCCTCGCCTACATTCTGACTGCGGATAGCACCCCGGTCTGGATCTACCAGGGATTCTAAATGACGCTGCTTCAACTCGCCGTACTCACAGCTGTCGCTGCTGTGCTTGGAGCGATCCGAGGGGAAAAATGGCGTTTATGGGGGCTTTTCTTATTCAGTATGGTGATGCTTTTCTGGTTGCAGCCTGCGACTCCCTTGCGATACGCGGATTTCTGGCTCCCAACCATGATGATCTTCATCGTAATTCTCAGCTGGCTGACAACGCAGCAGGCTGCCCCGTTTGACGCGCAGGAAAACGTTCATGCCCTGATCATGGTGGGTGGTTTTCTCCTGCTCATTTCCCTTAGCCGCTGGACCGGACTCGGCGTATACCTGACAGCCACCCGACCGCCAGGCCTGAACACCATCCTGGTTGCACTCGTTGCTGCAAGCTTAACGTTCGCCCTGGTCCTCGTCATCCGCAGCGGACGCTGGATCAACGTCACACTCTTTCTGATGTTGATGGGCCTTTTCATCATTTTGAAAACAGATGTCTTCGTGACATTCGCGGCAAGGCTTGCCCGCACATGGATCGGTCAGAGCCCTGCGTTAGCCGCACCGGCGGATTTGAACTGGCTCGGCATCTCCTATGTCACTTTCCGGTTGATGCATACCCTTCGCGATCAGCGTGCTGGCCGCCTGCCCTCCATGACGCTGCGGGAATACGCCACCTACGTGCTCTTTTTCCCTGCCATTGTCGCCGGTCCGATTGACCGTGCTGAACGATTCCTCGGCGATCTCCGCCAACCGGTTTCCCGTGATGCGCAGCACTTTTTCGAAGGCGGCAAGCGCCTTATGGTGGGGATGTTTAAGAAATATATCCTCGCTGCGATACTGGGTGTGTTCGCGCTGCGCGCGGATCTCCTGCCTGGCATCTCTTCGGCGATGTGGATCTGGGTGCTTGTGTATGCCTACGCCTTTCAGCTCTTTCTGGATTTCAGCGGCTACACGGATGTGGCCGTGGGACTAGGGCTGCTAGCGGGTGTACGTCTACCCGAGAACTTCAATCAGCCCTACAGGAAAAGCAACCTGACGGCGTTCTGGAACAGCTGGCACATTACCCTTGCTCAGTGGTTCCGGGCTTATTTTTTCAACCCCCTCACGCGTGCGCTGCGCCGGCGAAGGAGCGTGCCAACGTGGGCGATCATTCTGATCGGGCAGGCAGGGACGATGGTCCTGATCGGTCTGTGGCATGGTGTAACCTGGAACTTCCTGATTTGGGGAGCCTGGCATGCTCTTGGTTTGTTTTTCCACAACCGCTGGGTGGATCTCACCCGTCGTTTCCCGGGTCGATTGGATGCATTCCTGTCCACGCGCTTCAACACGTGGCTTGGCGTAGCGCTGACGTTTCATTTCGTCTCTCTGGGTTGGCTATGGTTTGCGCTTCCTTCACCCGCGCTCGCCTGGACCACGCTGCTGCGCATGATGGGATGGTAGCTGATGACAGCGATTGACTGGCCCACCATTCGTCGGATCCTCCTGAAAGCGATTCTGTTGCTCATCATTCTGAATCTCCTTTTCGGGGTAGTCGATGGCCGGAGCCTTCTTGGCCTTTTCAGCCTGTACAATAGACTATTTCCTGGCAGGAGCCGGCTGCCTTATGGTGATGATCCTGAGACAAGCTACAACATCACTTTGACAGATCTGGATGCTATGTTTGCTGCGCACGAGATCGAGTCGGTAGCCGACAATGAGTTCCGCATCTTCCTGATAGGTGACTCCTCCATCTGGGGCTTCCTCCAGCCGACGGATGGAACCGTGTCTGCATCTCTCAATACCCTTCAACTGAACACGAGTGATGGAACACCGGTGCGTGTCTACAATCTTGCCTATCCGACGATGTCATGGCTGAAAGACCTGCTCATTCTTGACTACGCCATGCGCTATGAACCCGATTTGATCGTGTGGTTTGTCACGCTCGAATCCGGCATGATTTCCAGGCAGATGGATGCTCCCCTCGTTCAATACAACGCTGATGAGGCCGTTGCATTAATCGAGAGATATCATCTTGCGCAGGATATGGACGATCCACGCCTAATCTTCCCGACATTCTGGGATCGAACGATTATTGGCGCCCGCAAGCCACTCGCGGATCTCCTCCGGCATCAGTTTTATGGCGTGCTATGGTCGGCGACCGGGATCGATCAAACCCTGCCTGAATCCTATACCGCGCGGATGGAGGATCTCCCGGCGGATCCTTCTTTCCAGGGCCTATCAGAAGCCGAATGGGATGATGGTGTGGTCGCGATGGATGTGCTACATGCCGGGCTTTCCAGGGCAGGAGATGTCCCCATCATGCTGGTGAACGAGCCGGTTTTTCGCAGCAGTGGGGAGAACAGTGATATCCGTTACAATTTCTACTATCCACGCTGGGCATATGATCGCTACCGCACACTGTTAACAAGCACGTGTGAGGAAGAGGATTGGCGCTGTGTCGATTTCTGGGATCTTCTCCCGGGAAACCTCTACACAGACAGCGCAATCCATTACAATCCTGAAGGTTCGCAGCGGGTTGCCGGGGAGCTGCTTCCCCTTTTGATGGAGAGCATTCCGTAACGCTACTGTATTGATGGAGGTTTGCTTGGGTTTGCACAATACACTTCGACCAGGCCGACGAGAATCTGAACGGCATGCCGTAAACCGAATGACGAGGTCCATCCCCGGAAGGATCCTATGGCTGGTGGTGGCAGCGCTACTGGCGGGTTGCGTTGCAACCCCATCGATCTCCTCGGCAGACACGACCGATACGCTTGTACCGCTCGTGGAGGAAAACCCCGATGAGCCAGAGACACTCCAGCCTTCCACCTCGGAATCTGCGCTTGAAGCCATAGAAACCGATGTGCCCGTCGCCATGGAGGATGAGGCAGATTCGGACGACTGGCAGTCACTTCCCGTGATACCTGATTTCAGTGAGCGTTCGCTGGAAATCTATTTCGAGGGAATTGCCATGGGCAACGATCCACATGCTTTTGCAAAAGTGGGCGATTGCCAGAACGTTCCTTCAATGTACCTATCCATGTTTGACACACCGAATGCGCATTCACTGGGTGATGAGTACGCATACTTGCGTGAAACCATTGAGTGGTACTCCGGCTCATTTTCGCGTGAAAGTGAGGCCGTCCGACGAGGGTTCAACGCTGCTTCGATCGTTTCAGCGTTCTGGGCAGATCCTGAAGCCTGCGACGCGGGAGAATCACCGCTGGTATGCGAGTACCGGCTGCATAATCCGAGCATTGCCCTTATCAGCCTCGAAACCTGGTGGGAAGGTGCACCGGAAAATTACGAAGGCTATCTGCGCAGTATCATTGAGACTTCCATCGCGGATGGGGTGCTTCCCATCCTCGCAACAAAGGCAGACAATGTGGAAGGCGATCACCAGATAAACCGCATCATCGCCACACTGGCACAGGAATACGACATCCCACTCTGGAACTTCTGGCGGGCGGTTCAACCTCTACCAAATCATGGACTCAGCGAGGATGGGTTCCATCTTACTTTCGCTGCAAGCTACTTCGATGATGAAGCGAGGATGGAAAATGCATGGCCCTGGCGAAACCTGACGGCTCTCCAGGTCCTTCACGCCGCCCGTCGTGCTGTTCAAGTGGAGCAAAGCGAATAGCCCAGTACCTGGAGAAGCGATTCCATACATGAAAACGAAACTAGTTGAGTTCATCGCCACAGAGATTCTTAAGGACCCTGGTCGCAATATCCTGGATGACGAAGCGCTCATCTCAAGCGGGTTAATCGATTCATTCAGCCTGGTTGATCTTGCGCTTTTCATTGAGGACCATTTTGGGGTGCGCCTCGATGATGCAGAGTTGACCGCTGATGTCTTCGATACGCTCGCTGAGCTTGAAGCGGTAATCACCTCGCGCAAAGAAGGCTAACGGATATGAGGACGCTCCCCGACATTATGCGCATGCATCTTCAGGAGCGCCCCGATTTTCCGGTGTTGCGTTTCCTTTCAAAGGAAGAGTGTGACACGGTGACGTACGAAGGGCTTCTAGCAGGGTCAGCAGCCTATGCAATTGCCTTGAAGGAGGCAGGAATTCGTCCCGGTGAGCCGGTCGTGATTATTTTGAAACACGGCCAGCAGCTTGTGTACGCCTTCTTTGGTGCGATGCTGAATGGATCCATCCCATCCATTATGCCGTATCTCACAGAAAAACTCTCCCCGGAGCGATACCGGGAGTCCTTGAGGTCGTTGATCAGTATCACAGAACCGGCTGCCATGATCACCTATCCTGATTTTTCCAACGAGGTTTCCGCAGCGACGGATGATCGTGACTCGGTCCGCGCAGTCCTCCTAAGCAGTGAGGTTGAGATTGGAGATGGGTTTGCGGGTTTGACGTTGAAAGATTTCAACGCTCGTCCGGAAGACATTGTCCTCCTACAGCATTCCTCTGGTACCACTGGACTTCAGAAGGGCGTGGCCCTCTCGCATCACGCAGTGCTGAATCAGATAAACGCATATGCACAAGCCATGCAGCTAACGGCGGAGGATGTCGTCGTGAGCTGGCTTCCTCTTTACCATGATATGGGTCTCATCGCTGGTTTTCTGATGCCCATCCTGGCAGGGAATGAACTGGTGCTGATGTCGCCCTTCGAGTGGGTGCGCGCCCCATTTCGCTTGATGCAGGCTGTATCAACCTACAAGGGCACGCTGAGCTGGCTTCCCAACTTTGCCTACAATTTCTGTGCGAAGAAAATCCGCGACCGTCATCTGGAAGGTGTTGACCTGTCAACATGGCGAGCGATCAGCAACTGCTCGGAACCAATGCGCTGGGAAAGCCACCAAGTCTTCTTCGAGCGATTCAAATCATATGGCCTCCGATATGAGGCGCTTGCGACGTGTTATGCCATGGCGGAAAATGTGTTTGCGGTTACCCAGGGTGGCATTGAATCCGGGGTTACCGTGGACATCGTTGACCGGAGAAAACTGCAGGAGGAACGGCTTGCCAAGCCTACTGAGGCAGGAGATCATGCCTTGAAAATGCTGTCGGCCGGAAAGCCTATTCCAGGTACCGAGGTTCGCATCTTGGATGCCGATCGACAGGCGTTGCCCGAGCGTCATCTTGGTGAAATTGCACTTCGTAGTGATTGCATGCTCACGGGCTATTATCACAGAGATGATCTCACCCAACAGGCGTTTCACGAGGGCTGGTACCTGACCGGCGATCTGGGCTACATCGCGGATGGGGAACTGTACGTCACCGGCCGCCAGAAGGAACTGATCATTGTGGGTGGGAAAAACATCTATCCTCAAGATCTTGAGGAGCTTGCCCGTGAAGTGCCGGGCGTTCACCCGGGCAGGGTGGTCGCCTTTGGTGTCTTTAATGAATCCATTGGTACCGAAGAGGTCGCCATTGTTGCTGAAACCGATGAACCGGACGAGGCGGAGCGCCGGAACATTCGGGCCGCCATCCGGGAGAAGGTCAATACCGGCTCCGATGTCATCCTGCGATACGTAGAAGTGGTCGATCGACAGTGGCTCATAAAGACCAGTAGCGGCAAGATTTCCCGAAAAGCAAACCGCGAGAAATATCTCCAGACCTACCACTCATCGTCGTGACGTTCCGCTGCCTTGAGGTACAGCATGTTTGAACCTGGACAGACCCGTCAACTTATGCGCCAGTTCGGCATACGTGCGGATAAGAGTCTGGGTCAGAACTTCCTCATTGAACAGGCGGCCCTGGAGAAAATCCTGTTGGCGGGGAATGTACACAATGAGGATGTCGTGCTCGAAATTGGCGCCGGATTGGGTGTGTTAACCTGCGCACTTGCCGCACGCGCTCGACATGTGATTGCCATCGAGTTCGACAATCGACTGCTCCCGGCACTCGAATATACGACGCTGGCGTTCGACAATGTGCATCTTGTGCACGGCGATGTGCTTTCGCTAAATCTGGATACCTTGACGGAAGGGCGAATGTACAAGGTGGTCGCCAATATTCCCTACAACATCACCTCCCGCCTGATACGACATTTGATGGAAACCGCGCATCCAGCTGAGCTTGTCGTGTTGACCATTCAACGCGAGGTCGCACAACGGATTGTGGCTGGCCCCGGCGAGATGAGCCTGTTGGCGCTGAGCGTTCAAATCTATGGTTCTCCTCGCATTGCGGCAAAAATACCGGCGGGCAGTTTTTACCCCCGGCCTTCGGTGGACTCATCAGTGATCCAAATACACGTGGATAAAGGAAACGCACTTTCCGATCAGGAAATGGAAACGCTCTTTACCCTCGCCCGTGCAGGTTTCGGGCAGAGGCGAAAGCAGCTCAAGAACGCACTTTCCCATGGACTGGGATGGGGGGAGGAGAAAACACTCAAAACGCTGATGCAGGCCGGGATCGATCCCACCGCACGCGCACAGGCGCTTGAGGTGGAGAAGTGGCTTGATTTGACCCGCGTGGTGCTTCTGGGGATGGGAATGTGATGCTGTTACGATTATCTGACCCGGTCTGCGGGAGTGAGAGTCCTGTGCATGAGTAGAACTTGCCACACCCGTAGGGCAGCTTCAATCTGAATGCGCAGTGACATTTTCGATTCACCGATACGACGATCGAGAAAGTAAATGGGGGTTTCCTTGAGGTTGAAGCCGAGTTTATGTGCAACATACGCCATTTCAACCTGGAACACATACCCATTCGAGCGGATGCTGTCAAGCGGCATGGCTGCGAGCGTCTCACGTCGCCAGAAACGGAACCCTCCCGTCGTGTCCAGGATGGGAAGGCGCAGGATGGTGCGCGCATACGCGTTGCCGAACCATGACAGCAGCAGTCTCCCTGCGCTCCAGCGCTCATCAATGCTGCCGCCTTCAACATACCTCGAACCGATGGCGACATCCGCGTCGCCAAGCAGTTCGATCAGACCAGGAATGTACTCCGGCGAATGCGAGAAATCTGCATCCATCTGGCCGATTATCTCCGCGCCATCCTCCAGCGCAGCCTTAAACCCGGTGATGTAGGCAGTACCAAGACCGAGCTTGCCTTCACGATGGATGACCGATATCCGTTCCGGTTGATGAGCCGCCATTTCGTCAGCGAGTTCCCCCGTGCCATCCGGGGAACCATCATCTACAATGATCAGCTTGAGATCCGGGACCGGTAATGACCATAGATCTGCAGCAATCGCAGGCAGGTTATCGACTTCGTTGTACGTGGGGATGACAATGATGGTTTTTGGCATGCTGTGAATAATACCCTATTCTCTCCGGGATATCGCCGATGGGTAAAGGGGAATTGCTGCCGAATTCTACTCCTCATCCTGAGAATTGGTAAGTACGTTGAATGTACAGCAATCGTCACCGGCAGCTGTGCAGGCTGTCTGTACAACACGGACGGTCCGACCATTGAAAAGCCAGCTCATACTCTCTTCAAGGAGACCTGCGAGCAGGTAGCAAATTGGGCCTGTCGATGTGCGTCCCCAGCAAACTGGGCAGAAACGCAGGGAAAGCCCTATCTGATCGTTTTCACGTCGGGTGGTAATCGAGTTATCCATCAGGTCGCCAGCAAGACGTGAAGCGTCAAGCAAGATGGCCGGCAGGCGTCTATGGAGGGGCAGTAAACGTGAACCTAGCCGGTAGAGTATGAAACGCATGGGCATCGTGTTACGGATGTGGTGAAAGAGGTCCCAGCCAATGCGTCTTGCAATCGCACGTCCACTGCGTGGGCCGTACATTTCCTCAAGTGCAGCGCTGATTTTGGAGAACACGTTCACATCGAGTGCGCGCTCCAGATTGTCAGGCGGGGGATCTTCAATCAGACCCGGGAAGCCAGCAAGGTTGAGGACGGCGGAGATGCCGTTTCGTCCTAGTTCATCTTCCATGGCAAGCATGAAGAGATGACCAAACCGGTTTGTATAATAGATCCCGCTCTTGGGAATGGAGGAAGTCACACCAATGCTCCAGAGGATTAGAGCAACTCGACGAGATCGGTGACGGTGCGACGCATATCCAGGAAGAGCAAACCGAGCCGTGCTCCCTCACGTGCCAGGACTGTCAGGACGGCTTCCGTCCCGATTGCCATCAACACAACGAAGCCGCTCTTGCCGCGGATGTATACCTGGTCCAGGTTGCCCCGTCCTAATTCGGATGCGATCCGGACACCCAGGGAAAGCATGGCAGCCGACATGGCTGAAACCCGGTCTTCTTCAACGCTGGTTGGGAGTGCAGTTGCCATACTTAATCCATCGACGCTGACTACCGCTGAAGCTTCGACGTCGTCGGAGGATGACTGCAAATCGAGCAGCCTTTCAACCATGAGTTCGGTGCGTGATTTCGACAAGATTGAACTCTCCGTGCCCTTCGCGCCACGTACCGATTGAGGTAAGCGGCGGTACTGTAGCATACGCACTTTGACGTGTCAAGCTGGGGAGCGTGCCAGTGACAGTCCGGCGTCGAGCGGTCGATAAGGCTTCCCGTGCAGGGTGCTGGGCAGGGATGTATGCGTTGTTTCGTTGAGATGGTGACCTCCAGAAACATCGCCCTCCGTGCTATAATGGCGCGCATTCTAAAGGGAAAGTGAAGGCGTATGGACATCATTCGATTCGTCATCGATCTGGCGTTGAATCTCGATCAACATGTAGGCACGCTCGTTGAGACGTTTGGCGGCTGGGCGTATGCACTCTTGTTCCTGGCTTTGTTTTTTGAGACCTGGCTGGTCTTTCTCCCCAGTCGGACGTTGTTGTTCGCAACGGGGACTTTTGCTGCTGCGCAAGGCCTTTTGAATCCATTCCTCCTGCTGCTGGTCTTCACGATGGCCGCGATTGTGGGAGACAGTATCAATTATGGTGTCGGAGCGTTCATCGGTCCCCGAGCTTTCACCGGGAAGATCAAGTACCTCAAGAAAGAGTACCTGGAGCAGACGCGCGATTTTTACGACAAGCATGGTGGTAAGACACTTCTTGTCGCTCGCTATATTCCCATCATTAAGACGTTCGCCCCGGTCTTGGCCGGGATTGGTGGGTGGAACTATTCACGATATCTGGTTTTCAATATGGCGGGCGTTTTGTTCTGGGTAAGCGTGTTTTTATTTGGGGGGTATTTCTTCGGCAGCATTCCGTTTGTGAAGGATAATTTCGACATCGTTATGATCGTCGTCATTGCGCTCTATGCTGTGATTATGGCTGTTGAGTTCCTTCGGTCCAGAAGGGGTGAGCCTGCTCCCAACGAAGCCTGATATCCACGGATTACTCATGCAAGGAAGTATTGAGCCGGACGATCATCCGGCTCTTTTCTCTCTCTCACACCGCGTCACTCGATGCGGATGGATGTGATGAGAAGAGGGAGCGGCTGCAGGAGGTCTTCCAGGGGTGCGCGCGCGGGAAGGGTTTGCAGTTGCTCCAATCCGGCGATCACGCGGCCAAAAATGGTCCTCGTCCCGTTCAACTCCGGACGGGAAGCGAGGGTAATAAAGAAAGCGCTTCCATTGATGTCCGTGCCGCGGGCAATGAGCCCTACCATACCGGACTCATCAAAGGTTCGCACTGGATCGATCTCCGTTTCGAAATAGTAGCCGACATCCCCCAGGCCGGTGTGACTGGGATCGCCACCCTCGACTTGAACCCCCGGGATGACAGCATAGAATCCGGTGTTATCAAACCAGCCGCCTTCTGCAAGGTAGAGGAAGCTGTTGACGGCGAGTGGGGCGGAATCAGGGTAAAGCTGGATGACAATCTCGCTGCCGTTGTCGAGTAGCAGCCGAGCGATCCACTCCCGTTCACCTTCTAGATTCAGCGGCGGGTAGTTCTCTTCCTGGCGCGTTTCCAGCAGCGCAAGCTGTGTATAGGCTTCAAGGTTGGACAGTGTGGCGGGGAGCACAAAAGGCTCTCCATTGATAGCAACATAGGGGATGCTGAGGATGCCGAGGCTGACAGCGTGGTTGAAGGTTTCCTGGACGTCAGCCTGGAGCTGGGGATCGGTGATCGATGCCTGGAAGGCTGTGACGTCGAGACCCAAGGAATCGGCAGCAGCGATGACTCGTTCGACGAACTCCTCCTGGGAGTCTCCGCTCCATGTTGACTGATTGTCGTAGAGCCAGGAATGCATGGGCCAGAAAGCGCCCTGTTGGCCAGAGGCTTCGGCTGCAAGCACCGCAATCAGGGATTTGTCATGAATGGTGACAAGCGGGAAATGACGGTATTCGATTTTCAACAATTGCGGGTGCCTTACCAATAGTTCGTCGAGGATGCTCATCATGGCACTTGATGGCGGTGACTGATAGTCGCCGTAGATGGTGACAACGACTGGCGCTTGCACGCTGCCGCGAGACCAGGTTGGAAGGGGATAGCTGATCTCATCAACTGGTGTTGTGGTTGTGGGGGTTTCAGCAGGCAGTGATGGCGTTGCAGGATCAAGGATGACTGTGGGCTGTGCGGCGGGGGGCTCATTTGTGCCAATACGTCCGCATGCCGGTATACTGAGTAGTAGAAGAAGGAGGGTAAGAGCCCGGAGCAGAACCTTCCTTCGAGAAGCGACATCAATGGTCATGGATACTGCTTCCTCGCTAGCATGGTGGTTCTTGTTGATGGAGGTCACCGATCTACAGCTTGATTGTAGCAGGATTTCCTTCTCAATTGATGCAAGAGCCTTGCTGAGAGTCGTTGGACGAAGTATGCTTAGACCGTTCGGGGGTGGTTGGGTCCCGGTGGGCTCCGCGGTCTTCAAAACCGTTGGCGGGTCGCTAAGCGAGCTGCGGTGGGTTCGACTCCCATCCACTCCCGCCTTGTTTTGGTAGAAGGTGTATCGATGCTGAACGACATGCCGGTTATGCAGAGACAGGACATACTTTTAGAAGCCGTGCGAGCGGTGATGCAAGTGCAAGCTGTAACCGCTGGCGGCCCCGGCGACCGGTACCAGATTCGTTTTACGGGAAAGCTTAGGGGAGATTCGCAAGCCGCCTATGAGGAGCTCCGCCCTGCGTTCGAAGCACAAGGGATGACGCTCTTCTTCCGCAAGGAAGGAGACGATCACCTTGTCCTGGGTGTAGAGGGTGTGATTCAACCTCAGCCTTCCCGACGGATTGTCAACATCACCCTTTTCATTCTCACGCTGCTGAGCATGCTCTTTTCTGGGGCGCTGAGCGCGTATCAGGGCCCGGTTGATGCCCCCTTCGGACAACTACTCCTCAGCGTTCTTCGAAGGTTGGATACGGGCATCCCTTTCGCCATAAGCCTTTTTGCCATCCTCGTTGCCCATGAGTTTGGTCATTACCTTGCGGCCCGTTATCACGGAACAGCTGTGACACTTCCCTACTTCATTCCCTTCCCGGGTAGCCCATTTGGCACGATGGGAGCTTTCATTCAGTTGAAGGAGCCCCCCAGGAACAAACGGGTACTGCTGGATATCGGTCTCGCGGGTCCGCTAGCCGGACTTGTGGTGGCAATTCCGGTACTCCTGTTCGGCCTTTCACTGTCGACCGTATCTGTGCTGCCAGAGGTCATCCCACCTGGTTCCGGACAAGTGCTCGAGGGGAATTCCATCCTTTACCTTGCGGCAAAATATGTGATGAAAGGCGAGCTTCTGCCCATGCCGGAGACGTATGGTGGTGTGTCCCCAATCCTTTATTGGATCCGGTACGTGCTGCTGGGAATCCCGATTCCGTTTGGAGGACGCGATGTCTTGCTGCATCCCGTCGCATGGGCGGGATGGGCCGGATTGCTGGTCACATCGCTGAACCTGATTCCGGCCGGTCAGCTAGATGGTGGGCATGTGCTGTATGTGCTCTTTGGAAAACGCGCCCGTCGGGTCTGGCCCGTTATTGTGGCGGGGCTGCTGTTGCTGGGGATGGCGTGGTCAGGATGGTATCTCTGGGCGGGTTTGATCTTCCTGCTGGGACGGCGTTTTGCACGCCCCCTGGATGACATTACGCCACTTGATCCAACCCGGAGAGCGGTAGCGATCCTGGGCCTGGTGATCGCCTTCCTGGTGTTCATCCCGGTTCCTCTCATCGCCTTCTAGTCAGGAACGATTAGCGGGAGACCACCCGGAAGCCAACCAGGGGGGAAATGACCCCTGGCAACATCCCTTCCCGCGCGGAACAACGTGCCAGTTTCTGGCTGTAATACCAGGACCCTCCGCGCACCACATATTCCGTACTGTTATTGAGCTCTTCCCGACCATCACTTGCAATGTACGGGTAAGGTCGAAGTTGACTGCGGGTCCATTCCCATACATTCCCGGAGAGGTCCGCCACGCCGAATGGACTATCACCACCGGGAGAAAAACTGCCCACCGCAGTCGTCCCCGATTGCTTCGTTTCGGATGAGTTACAGCGGAAGGGTTCAAAGAGCGGACCCCAGGGATAGAGGCGGTCATCGTCCCCACGAGCCGCTCGTTCCCATTCAACCTCCGTGGGGAGACGGAAGGTCAACCCCGTCTTTGACTTAAGCCAAGCGCAGTATGCCTGAGCGTCCTGTTGAGAAATCTCAACGGCAGGGTGGTTCTCCTTATCCTCGGGGATGTGAAAACCATTCCAGTTGCGTGGGATGCGATGACTGGTTTCCCAGATAAATGCGTGGTACTGGGCATTGGTTATGGGGAAGCGGCTGATGTTGAACGCAGATACAGATACGGAATGCTGGGGTTGTTCAACCCGGAAGAGGTCTCGCTCGGACCAGTCCTGCGCCCAGGCTTCATTCCCGATAAGGGCTTCGACCTGTGAATCACTGGTTCCCATGAATACCTTTCCAGGGGGAATGGAAACCATCTCGGGTAGGGCATTTTCGATTGGATCGTGGGGCGTTTCAGATTGTGTCATGATGCACCTCGTACGGGTGCCGGAGAGGCGATGATCTGCTGATACGTGTGGAGGATTTTCTCGATATTGCCATCGATCCCCTTGCTAATGCCGAACAGGTAAGCATCCCGGGCGGCTTCCTCGCGATAGTCTTCGATGTGGTCAATCATGTCAAGCAGGACGCGCTCCCATGCTTTGCTGGTATTGTTGACCATCCAGCCATACGCCCGAAAATCATGGTACGGGGGACGGTCGGAAGCTGCCCAGGGGATTTTCATCACGCTGTATTCAAGGACCTTTATCCAGCTGCGGCGATCGTCATACGTTCCATGGAGGGGGGCGATGCCAATGTCATACTTCGCCAGTTCCTGTGGCCAATGTTCAAAGGGAACCCATGGCCTCAAGAGACACTGTTTACGGTCAATTCCCAGGCGTTCGTGGATGCGATGGTCACCACCGTTGAGCATGACTCTCACGTCGGGTCGTAATCTGCAGACTCTGCGCAAGGCGGTGAGAATAGCGCTCTCTGTGAAACTCTGGAGGTGTGAGAGACTACCACCCCAGCCGATGACGACGCCAGCATGGGCTTTTCGAGGGATGTTTTGGTAACGCGAGAGTTCGATGTAATTGGGAACGAGATGGATGTCGGTATATTGAGACCAGTCGTCCGCAAGCCGTATGGAAGGGACGGTAGCAGCGTCGACAAGCCGTAGTCCCCAGCGGAACTGCTCCAGGGGTGGTGGAGTGACTCTACGCATCGCGGAGCCCTCACTTTCCGGGTCTGGGGGCAGCAAGCCCTGGAGCCAGAAGGCATGGTTCTTGTGGGTGGACGGGATGCGGTCGTAAGCGTCATCGAAATCAGCGATGATGGTTTTACCGCGAGCTTTCCAATGCTGGATAGCAGCGAGCACGGGGCCAAAAAGATTGCGCTGCACAACGATGATATCTGCGTTGCCGCAGGCACGTTCTGCCGGTGACCGCATGCGGGCGAAATCTGTCAGGCTGATAAGTTCGGCATGGTGGCTGCGAGTGCGGTTGATGGCGCGGGCCGGGATGGCGCAGCGCCATTCGCTGCAGTTCCATTCCTCCTGGCTGTCGGCATAGACATAAACGACGTTCACGCGAGGCGATCCTCCAATGAGTCAGGCTTGGGCTCCCAGCCGTACCGCGACGGCGAAAGCTTTCAGCCAACGGGGAGCTAGCTTGCAGATTTCCCGACGTTTCGCATGCAGAAAACCTTCCTGTCCGAAGGTCTTACGATGGTTAGGTTCGGTCACAAGCTCATAGAGGGCTGTATGCCAGTTGTCGACATCGTCAGCCAATTGACCACCCGCACCCCAGGCTCTTGCCGCCGGGGAGGGCGTCGCAATCCAGGGGATACTGCGAATGCCTGCTTCAACAAGGCGGCGATCACTGTGGACTTTCGCTCTCTCACCTGGGGGCGCCGGATCAAGCAAAATGTCGATCTGGCGAAGAGAAAAGGGATCATCGTCTTCCTGCACATCCGGGAGGTAGGTGCGGCGAGATTCCGGTATGGAATCGAACAATTGATACGCGTCTGTGCTCCCACCGATGACAAGGTGGGTGTGTGGGAATTCCCGGAGCACTCTCAGCAGAGGTCGACGAATGGATGCGATAGCGTCCAATTCTGTGGCTGACCCCAGCCACCCGATATTGATGGTGTCTCTTTCAGGTGCTGATGTGCTCCATACCGTATTGCTCCGGTCCCAGGTGTAGGGAATGAGTTCGGTCTGGTACTCGTGAATGCGGAGGAGGTCAAAGACGACGGGCGATTGCACAACGACGGTGTCAGCCATATTCAGTGCGCTGGTGAGGAACTTTCGCACACCGGAGGCCATCTGTCCTGGTTCCAACAGCCCGATGCTTTCCTTCAGCTCTTGAAGGGACACATCCAGGTCGAGCAAGATGGGGATGTTGAGGGCGGCTGCCTGCGCCATGAGCTGCATTTTCAGCGCACTGGTGTGAGGATTATGGACCAGGGCAGCCTGGCCCTGGAAGGAAGCGACCGATTGCGGATCGGAGATGGTCGTAACGGGGCAGCCAAGGTCCTGAAGCGCTTTGATCGCCATGATGATGCGTTGGCAATCGTCCTCGTCGCGATCATTGAGCAACGCAACGCTCATCCTGGTGCCCGTCTCCGATGCTTGACCCGGTACGGCAGGAAGCTCGTTGTCCTTCCATGTTGGAAGGTCTCTCTGCTCCTCCTGTTGGCTGTAGAATGTCTCGAGCAGGTTCTCCAGGTCACGGGCGAGGTCCGATTGCCCATCGGATCGCGCTTGTTGAATGTTCAGTTGAAGCAAGGCAGGCAGGAGGTTCTCAATATCATCAAGATGCTCCGAGACAGCAAGGGCCGGATGTTCGCTTTCTGTGATCAACGCGAGAAGTTCAGCCGCTCTCTCCAATTCGTTTGTACTGATAGCCTTGCCTTTGCCTGTGAGTTGAACAAAGAGCGCGTCCATGCTGTTTTCATCGCGGAGGTCGATGGCAATCGAGTTAAGGTCAATTTCCTCTTCAATCAACTGGACCCTGGCATCTACATCCGAGTTTTCCGGGGCGAGCTGCTGCGCTTTCCGATAGAAATGTGCTGCCATGGATGATTGGTTTGCTGCCAGGTAGCAATCACCGAGGATGATGAGGGTCTCGATGTCTTCTGGATAGGTCACGAGAATCTCGGCGAACACATCCAGGGCCTGATCGAGACGGTTCGCATTGATGTGGGCGCGCCCCAGCGCCTTGAGAATGCTTAAGTCATTCTGAGTTCCGGCAGGCGTCATGGTCCAACCTCTTCCTGAAATGGACTCCTCTGAAGTGTAGCAAAGCCAGACCGGGATCGCTGTAAAGAAGGGATGAAAGTTCCATCAGCTTCGCGCAGCACGACTGCTCGAAGAGGATCACCCATGCGCTTATTGCCCTTTCCTCGGCTGTTGCGCCAGCTGCGGGCGGATGAACTCGGCCAGGTGATGGAGGCCTTCGGCAAGGTCGGGATTGTTATCCTGACGGGCTGTGTCGGCATTGATCTGGATGAGTTCAAGCAGGCGGCGGTCGAGCAGGTCTTGATGGGCTTGTACTGCCGCGATGATATCGGGAGCTTCGAGGAGCAGGGTGAGTGTTTCCGCCGCTTTCTGGAAATGATCGTCGTCAAAGAGGTGGGGAAGATCCTGTTCGAGGAGCCGGCCGGTCATGTGGTGGTAGTAGCGTCCTTGTGCAGCTCGCACCTTCGATGTCTTGCCGAGGTGCTGCTTGTAGATGAGCTGGTACAGCGCAGCGATATCCGCGTTCTTCAACATGTTCCGCGAGTCGCCGCCATGCCTGACCTCATACACTGCTGTAACAAAGGGGACGTGGCGTAAGGGTCCTTGATCCGAGAGGCGGATGAGCCATTCCCAATCCTCAAGCGCTTTCATGTCCTCGTTGAACCACACGCCTTCCAGAACGGCCTCGCGGCGTATCATCAGGCACAGAATGGGGATGTAATTCCGAACGAGCAGCTCTTCCCTTGAAAAGTCATGGGAATAGAGGAGTTCGTCGGAGGCATGGCGCACTCGTTTGCCTTTGACGATGAAGTTGCGTTGAAGGGCGTCGGTGTACGCACCGATGAGTGCCGGATTGGCTTCCAGTTCTGCGACGAGCGACACCAGGTGAGCGGGTCGATAGACATCGTCATCATCCAGAAAGGCGATGTAGGTTCCCTCAGCGGCACGCATACCTGCATTGCGCGCAGCACCAGGTCCAACTTGTTCCGGCAGGGTGATGAGCCGCAGGTTCAATCTCTCGCTGTAAGGCGTGAGCACATCGTCAAGCGGTTCACCTGCGTCATTCACGATGACCACCTCGATGGCGGGGTAGGTCTGCTCGAGAATGCTGTCCAGCGCCTGTGGGATGCGCTGGAGGCGATTTCGCGTCGGCATGATGACCGAGACCAGGGGAAGGCCGGTTATGGTGGATGCGGCATCGTAGCGCTCAAGGAACATTCCACCAGGCTTGGGGCGAGGGCCATCCTCAGGGTTCCAGTGTTGCTTGCGGGCGCGCTCGGCTTCTTCCTGCGACAGCGAAACATTTTGATGCTCCAGGCTCTGCTCGTGCATGAGATAAAGACCGAGAATCTGGGGGATGTGGACGAAGCCGGCCTCAGCGCCTATTCGCAGCCAGAACTCGTAATCGCCTGCCGATGTGTAAGAAGGGTCAAAGAGGCCAAAACGATCATGCAGTGAACGGCGCCACATGGGCTGGGGGCCGATGGTGCAGACCTGAAAGAGCTGGCGCAGGTTGAAGGGCGGCCAGCGAAAACGACCGATGATGGCGGCGTCATGGAATGAGGCATTCTCGTCGCGTGTGACGGCCGTATCGCCATAGACAACATCCATGTCTCGATGCGTCTCCAATATGGCTGCCATACGTGCCAGAGCGTGCGGAGCATGCCGGTCGTCTGTGTTGGCATTCGTGACGTACCTGCCGCGCGCACGTTGAATGGCGCGGTTCCAGGATGCGTAGACTGTCTCACGCTCTTGCGTTTCAATATAGACGATGTTGTCCACCTTTTGCTGGTATTCCTCAACGATGGCCGCTTCGTTCTGTTGTGATGCGCTGTTCACGACGATGATTTCGAGTCCGCCTTCCACGTGTTGCGCGAGCACGTCATCAAGGCAACCTCGTAGAAAGCGTTCACTGTTATAGGTGGAGATGATGGCGCTGACGAGCGGCTCGGGCTCGCCTTTCAGGGGAGAATTCTCCTTTGCAAGAATGCTGGTTGTGTCCTCGGATCGGAGGACATGCCGGACCTTGGCCATGCAGTTCGCACCATCGAATAGTTCGTGGCCATGCCATTTCTCATAGTAAGCTTCTGTATCGGCAAAATACCGGTCACCGCTGTTCGCGGTGCGATAGGCATCGACGATGTTTACATGCTCCACGAGCGAATACGGCGCCGGGACGATATGGTATCCGGCTGCCCAGATTTGAAGGCAGAGATCCACGTCCGCCCAGTAGAAGCGGAAGCGTTCATCGAATCCCTGTGTTTCCTGGAATGCAGCGCGCCGGACGAGGCCGAAATTGATGAACGTTTTTCCACCAACCTGGTCATACCCGTGGTCCTTGAAAATGCCGCCATAATCCTCGATGGTGTTGCGATGCAGGAAGGTGATCCCACCAGCGTTGTCATCCTCCGTCACAAGGCTCAGCGCAGCGGGAACTGCGCCGGGATGTAGCACGATGTCGTCGCTGGCATACATCACCCACGTGCCCTTCGCCTGATTGAAACCGTGATTCATGATGCGTGACCATGAAAATGGTTCGTTAGGCTGGAAAATGTCCTTATCATCGACAATGTGATCGACCCGGTGACGGTCCAGCACTGCAGTAATCTCAGGGGATCTGTCCCCGCCTTGGTACAGCAGAACCTCGTAGGATAGAGCCCCCATCGCAGCGGGAAGGCTTTCCAGGAACGCCTCCAATCCCCGAGGTCTGTCCTTTGTGGGGATGATGATGGAAAGCAATGGCTCCCCATGCCTGTTGGTGAAAGGTTGCGGAGGATCAGGGAGGGTTAGCGGGCGGACCTGCATGCTTTCCTTGATCCGTTTCTGTCGTTTCTCGAGTCGTTTGACCGCTTGTTGTGCTTCATCGAAATCAGGCCGTATAGCGAGCAGTTCCTGATAATACCTGCAAGCGGTGAGCACGCGGCCAAGCTTGTCCGCTTCTCTGGCCGCGAGCAGACCAAGGCGAACGCTGCCAACTCCGAGTTCAATCGCAGCTTCGAAGGCGTTGAGAGCTTGCTTATGGTCTCCTTCTGCAGCACGGATGAGGCCGTGCCAGTAATGGAAAAATCCATCGCAGTCGGGCTCATCCAGGCCTTGATGAAGTAACTGCAGCGGTAGTCCCCGCATTGTATGGGCGATCACGTGCTCCTCAGCCTGCAGCTCAGTGAAATCAAAAGAAGCGTTCACGCGCGGGAGGAGTTGAATCGATCGCAGCAGAGCCCGACGAAGCGGTTTGTGGCGCGTTTCATCCTTGATGGTGTGGATCAGCCGAACACCTTTATGAATGGGCTCGTCCGGATTCTCCTTGATGGATGGGAGTCTGGAGAGCATGTCGTCCAGCGCTGTGGCGAGTTTTCGGCCGGTGGATGACCATGAAAAGCGTTCTGCGTTTTTATAGCCGCGCTGGATGAGCCGCTCACGTTCTGCGGGGTTCTGGACGGCGAGGAGCGCTTCCTGCATACCACGAACGTCTGATGGTTCCACAAGCAGGGCTGCATCACCGGCGACCTCAGGGATGGAGGAGGTGTTACAGGCGATGACGGGGCAGCCAGACTGCATGGCTTCTAACACAGGAAGACCGAAGCCTTCATACATGGATGGATACACCAGTGCCGTTGCAGCGCTGTACGCCACGGTAAGGTCTTCATCGTTGAGAAAGTGGAGATGACATTTGCTTTGTTGCAGGAAGGGTTTTAGAGCAGGCTCGAGGGTACGGCTTCCGCCGGTGCACAGGATGTCGAAATCCGCTTTATTATCCAGCAGATCGAAGGCGCGGAAGAACAGGATGGCATTCTTGTATCCAGCCCGGTGCCCGCAGAGATAATAGTACGGTTTCTGGATCCCATATCTTTGGCGGAATTGCTGAATGCGGTCGGGGCGGTTTGGATGAAACGCGTCGGTGGTGGCATTGGGGACAAGGAAGGCCGGTTTTTCGCGATGCTGGGGATAGATTTTTCGGAAATCGTTCAACGTTGACTGTGACACACAAAGGTATCCAGCGCTCTTCTGAATGGCATGAGCCTTCATCATCCATTCAGTGTGGCTGAGATCGTGCCCCATGACCTCCGGGGTCATGTCGTGCAGCATTATCATGCATGCGCTGTTTTCCGGGTACGTAAAGTAGGTGGAAAGGAATAGGTCGCCCCCGAGAGCGTTCATCACTTCCTGAAGATAAAGCGGTTCTGCATCTGCATAGAAGGGATTGAAGTCCCAGATGTCCTGGGTCTTGATGCCCGGCACGCGCGGGGCGGTTTTCCCACGGTCGAGAAGGACAATCTGATCTGCCATTGGAGATGTGCCGAGCTGATGCAGGAGCGCTTGCCACACACGGCTGATGCCTGCGGGACGGCCTTTTTGTTGTTGGAAAATTACACCGTCGATCAGGATGGTTGCAGTGTTCATGGGCTATCCCTTCACTCCCTGCTTTCTGGCGGGACGGATGCCTGTTTATCGCTTCGTGACACAGTAACGGAAGCTTTCCCACTCGATTCCGAGGCTGGGATCGGATTGCATGTCGATGATCCTGCCATTAGCTGATTCAAGCAGCGCACGCACCTCAGCTTCAGGAATGCAATTCATCTCCATGATGGGATTGTCCGGATCAAACACAACATCATGGCTGAGACGACTTCGATCAGAGCTGGCAGAGGCTGGATTTTGCCTCCTTGCCGGAAGCTGGAATATTAAGACCCCGCCTGGGTTGAGCAGACGAAGGAATTCCAGCAGGTACGATCGAATGTGCTCCGGTCGAATGTGCTGTAGTGTGATGATGGAGTAGATAAGGTCAAACCGCATTCCGTTGAGGATGCAAAGATCATCGTTAACATTATGGTGGTAGGTGCAGTGCTCGCCGAAACGGTTGAAGTATCGCGCCTGTTCCACCATGCTGGCAGCGATGTCAACGCCATGAACTTCCTCAAAATGCATGGCGAGTGCTTGGGTGAGGCGTCCAATTCCGCAGCCAAAATCTAACGCTTTTCTAGATGGAATCGAAAGCGAAAGCGAGTCGAGGTATGCCATTAAACGCTCGATATCGGCAATGCCCGTCGCAAAGAATTCACCCGGTTCCCACCGGTTGTTTTCTTTTCCTTCGCGGGTGAGAATGGCCCACATGGGGTCACGGTTACCGAAGGTGTTCCATGTCTTTTCCAGATTTATTAGGTTGGGGGATAGATCAGCGGTTGTGGACTTCGAAGATGTCCATTCTGATACGCCAGATTCGGCAAGCTCCTCGAGGATCATCCGCGCAGTGGGGTTTTTGGGATCAAGAGAAGCCGCTCTCTTAACCATATCGAGACCATCATCAACGAGATCCAGTTGTATGAGAGCCATGCCGAGACCGGCGTGGGCTTCCGAAGAGAGGGGATCTGCTGCAATTGCTGTTTCAAAGTCCCTGCGGGCTTCGTGCAAATCCCCCACAAGCAAGGCGAGGTTTCCGTGGCCGGTGAGGAGGAAGGGGTCGTTTGGATAGGCCAGCTTAGCGCTTGCTAGAAGTGTAGCGGCTAGGCGGTACTTCCGTTGGGCTGTTGCTTCATCTGCCCTGGCAACGATAGCGGTAACGGCATCTGACCAGTCTGCGGTTTTCGTTGTGTCTCTCACAGATCGATTACCTTCCAGAAGCTGCTCCTGGGCAGCGATCGTCTCTGCGGTGGCCATATGCCTGTACCGCAAGTACAACTGTCGCTGATCACTAATTTCGATCTCCGACGCGGAAGAAGAAGAGCATGACGTTATCGTGTTTACGCGTGCAATGGGATGATCGGACGCGAGCTGGATGCAAAGGTCCCACAGCGCTGCCGTCCCGTACTCAGGTTCAAATGTAGCGCTTGAGGACAACGCACTCTTTCGGAGCATGAGGGACCGCACGTCGATGGGATTGGTCAAGAGGAGAGCCTCAACCCCGACATCGGCTCCGAAACGGAGGGAGGGGACATCAGCCATGAGGGTCTGCGTGCTGTCCTTCACCATGTCTAGTTGACTGAAGGCGGCCAAAACCCCGGGAGTGGAACCCAGTTTCCCGGTTAGAATGGAAAGATGGTCAGGATGGTAAATGGTGTTGGGATTCATGAAGGTGACATATTCGCCATGCGCCTGCTGCAAGGCGTGCGATGTCCAACGTTGTGGGTTGTCGCCTTCATATTCAAGATGATGGACGCACCAACCTTCGCGCAGGGCCGCAGGAGGCTTTGTGGCGTCGCTGTCAGGGAGAAGAAGCTCAATACACGGATAGGTTTGTGTGGAGAGCGCAGGTATCGTGGTATCGAGAGAAAAGTCCGAAATCTCTCCGCAGGGTATGATGGACACGAGGGGGGGCAGGTTTGTATCGAGGATGCCCTTTGAAGGCGACTTGTCCAGCATGAAGCGGTCGCGGTAGTCGACTTTGGGGAAGACATTGAGTTTGCCTTCAACGGTCGCATCATACACGCTTCGTCCGACAGCCTCATAGGCAAAACGTGCGAGGCTGTAGGCGTATTCGGAGTTGACAAGGTCGGGCAAGTGCCAGCGTACACCCTCACCGAAATAGGCTGGATGAAAGTGGTTGACATCCTCACCGCAGGCGACAATTTCCTCGTTGGGTTTCCCGGGCGCCTCGAAATGGTGATCGACTCCGATGAGATAGACCTCCTCGAAGCCCATATAGTAGGCGAGTTGAAGGGCAACAAAGGTTACGGTATACCCCTCCCAGATTCCTTCAGCCGGATCCCGGCTGAAGAGGGGTGAATCCAGGCTTTTCAGCAGGATGAAATCATCTGACTCCGTCATAAACGCAGCTGCCCTGGCGCTCAGGAAGCGCTGGGCGGGGATGTTGCGGATCTCCTGCATGCTCTGTTCGAGGACGAGGGGATTTACAGCTACATAGTAGGTGGGTGTGAAATCGTATTTCTCAAAGCCGAGGTAAATCCGGTTCATCCCGAACGTGATTTCGTCCTTTAAGAAGGAGAGATCCATCTTGTTCAAGCTGGGGCCGTTTCCAATGATGACAGCGCGCGCTCCGCAATGCACATCCTGAAATGAACGAAGGCGCTTGCGTGAGGCATTCAGGACGGCTGCTTTGTCCAGCGTCATGATAAGATCGCCTCCCACGATGCACCGACGACATGGATGTGATGTTCACCTGCCTTCTTCCGGCCGGCCTCACCGAGCTGACGTCGTTTTTCGGGATCCACCACCAAGGCCGCTATCGCCTCCATCCAGCCCCCATCATCAGCTAGCATGATGCCGCCCGAAGCCCACTCTTCTGTGCGCGGCGAGCGGAGGGCGATCCAGGGAATGCCGCGTATGCCCGCATGCAGCATTGCCTGGGTGATGTAAGGCTGCTCATTTCCAGGAAGCAGGAGAAGATCCAATTGGGCGAGCTGGAAGGGGAAGTCATCCACGTCCCCGGGAGGAAGCAGCAGCATTCGTTCGGCGGGCACCCCTGCCAGAAGCGAGGCATTCTGGAGGGGCCCGATCAGAGTGAAGGTCATCGCTGCATGCTGCTCCAGGAGCTTCTTGAGCATGGGCGCGAGCGCTTGCGTGGCTGAGGCGGTGCTGTACTCGCATACGATTCCAGGGCGGACACCTCCGGGAGCTGGGTGAGTCTTCTCCCAGAGGGGGTTGGCCGATGACCAGCAGGCGGGCAGGAGGCTGGATTCTAAATTGTGCTTCGCAAGGGATTGAACAACAACATCGGAGGAGCCTGTGACGGCTTTCACCTTCTGACTGTATTCTTCCCATCGTCTGCTCTCCCCGTTGAGTTCCTCAAAGGGAAGGGGGGAGGAGAAATCGAGGATGACGGGTTTTCCAGATTGAAGGCAAGCTTCAACCCCGGGAGCAAAAGGCTCTGCTTTCCAGGGGTCATGGAGGAGGAAAATGTCCGCTTCCTGTATATCCGTTTCCTCCAGTCGAGCGGTTGTCCGCACCTGGAAGCCTGCTGAGCGAAGATGAGCTGCAGCCGGTTCAAGCCGGTACGTCGCTGCGAGGCTGACGGGCGCGGCCATCACCAGCAAGCGTTGTTGCGAATCACCGCTTTGTGCTGCAGACGTCAATGCGTTCAATTTGTTGAGATGATCCCTAGAGGCAATGCGGTGGATGTCTTTGGGGCGGAGCCGTTCCAGTGCAGCGAGTGCGTTCTGCTGGGACGGCTCAAGCTGCAGGACGTGCTCGTAGATGTCCTGCGCGGACTGGCGGTCTCCGCCTTGTTCATAGCACTGGGCCAGGAGCAGAAGGGCTTCAACATCGTTCGTGTCCGACTGCACCAGTGCCGCAATGATTTCCACCCCTTCCTGCAGACGATCCGCCTGCTGTAGCAGGATCTGGGCAAGGTTTTTCCAGGAGGGCCGATGTTCTCCGTCAAGCTCAACCGCTGCTCGGAAAGCGCGTTCTGCCTCCGTGAGATTGCCCTGAAAGGTGTAGGCGACGCCAAGGTTTCCTTGTGCATCAGGAGAATCCGGGACGATCTCGCACACTTGGGTGAACCAGCCGATGGCGTCATCCACTCGGTCAAGTTGGAGTAGACAGGTCCCCAAGCCGTTCAGGATGCCTGGGTGGTCGGGGGCCAATTTTATGGCGCTGAGAAGGGTTTGATGCGCGTTTCCCCAGTCACCACCTGCCACGTGACCATCTGCTTCCAGGAGGAGCTGCTCGAGAGCGTGAGTCATGCTGAGGTTACCTCTTTTCTAACCGGCAAGATTCGTCATCCTCCCAAGCGTAAAACACCCTGTGTTTTTTCAGGGTAAAGGGTTGCTGAAACTTGAGTTAAATCGAGGTAAAGATTAAATCGCTTCCAGTGTTCCGCGTTTTTTGGCCTGGAACTCGAACCAACGGAACAAGGCATATCCCAGCGAGGCATACGCAAACGTGATCGCCATTTCGCCAAGGAGCAGGGGCTTAATATCAGCGAATGGCTGCCCCCCAATGATGGCGCGCGCGGCTGCGATGCCGCGTGTTAGGGGCAGGATGCTGGAGAAGCGCTGCATCCATTCGGGAAGGGTTTCCAGGGGGATGTTTGCACCGCTGAAAATAAGGAGCAGAAAGTAGACGGTGTTGTTAATGAACATGATATTGCGTGTGATCAAGCTGAGGCAGCCCATTAGCAATCCGAGACCGGTTGTGCTCAATGTTGTGACGAGGATGATCAGCCCGAGAACTGGGAGCGGAGTTCCTGACATGTCCAATCCCAGCAAGACAATGCCCCAGAAGAAGCCGAGGACCACGCCAAGCATGCCGTCAAGAATGTGAAAGAAAGCCCGACCAAGGAAAAGCGCAGCCCGGTTCGCAGGTGTTCCAAAGAGATAAGGGAGGGTTCCGTCCCAGCGATCGCCCCCAACACTCATGGTTACACCGTAAATACCACTGACAGCCGTGAGTTGAAGCGCATTTCCGATGATGTAGAAGCTGGCATTGTCGCGGCCGGTCGCATACATCCCGAGCAGTGTGAAGAAAAGGATCTGGTTGAGGGGCATGATGATTTTCGACGCAAGGTACGCGGCGGGACGCAGCCAGCGGAACAAGGCGATGTAGGAAAGCAAAGCTCCATCGAGGAAGAGGCGTAGGTTTCGAATCACGGGGCGGTCCATACCAGCCTCCTCACTGCAAGCCCAGCGTTGCATCCACGCGGGTCTTGTGCAGCATGACTTTAAACAACCAGCGGGAGATCAGAACGTAAAGGCTGCTGAAAGCAATCAGGATCGCGAGGTAAAGGAGGATCGATGCAGGCGTGGCCTCGCCGCTGGACGCTCCATGCAAAGCACGGGCTGCCCAATATGGCGCAAGGATGTAACTGGCCGGCGTTGTCCAGCCGGGGAGCAGGGCGATGGGGAACAGGAAACCGCTGAGGATATAAACGGGAAACTCCATTGCATTTTGCCATCCCCGCACACCTGGATTCATGACGAAAATCGGGGCGATGATGAGGCCAAATGCGACGAAGGCGATGATGGTGAACAAGAGGGAGACAAGAAAGAGACCTGGACGGGCGATGCTCAGATCGAGTTGAAACAGTATCCCAGCAAGGGCATAGGAAAGCAGCATGGATGCCAGGGATTGTGTGACGTGAGCCAGGTTCTTACCGAAGATGATGGTGGTGATGGGGGTGGGCATGGCAACCATGAACTCAAGCGTCCCGATCCATCGCTCAACGTTGATGCTGTTCCCGCTGATGAAAAGGAGGCTGCTCCACAAGCCGGTGAGGCCGCTCCCGACAACAATGAAGATGGCGTGGGATGCCGCCCGATCATCCATCATCCACAGCGCCAGGAGGGCGATAATGAGCGGTTGGATGAGAATGGTGAAGATGATAAAGCCGTCAATGACATTTTGTTTCAGCGTCATCACAAAGGCATAGCCAATCACGCGCAGGTTGGACCGCAGGCGCTCGAGGTTCATGCTTCGCCTCCTACCAATCGGACGTAGGCATCCTCAAGGGTAGGCTCTCGTACCGTGACGCCGCCCAGATGAAGGCCACTTAACGCATCCATAACCCCTTGAAGCGCTTCCGATCCTTCAGGAGAGTGAATGAGAAGGGTTTGCTTCTGACCGCGTTCATGCAGGGAAACCGTGTCGATACCGGGCTGGCTGCGAAGGGCATCCAGCCGTTCGCTGGCGATGCCGAAGACGTCGATTTCGATGACGGAGAGATCACGCACGGTTGTTTTCAATCCCTTGGGTGTGTCGAGCGCGATAATATCACCGTGGTTGATGACTCCGACCCGCTGGCATAATTCATCTGCTTCAAACATATAGTGCGTTGTGAGGAGGATGGTTTTCTTCTCGGCCTGCAGATCACGGATGACCACACGAAGCTCGCGCGCGCCGACTGGATCAAGTCCAATGGTCGGTTCATCGAGAAATAGCACCTCAGGGTCATGCAGCAGTGCCCGAGCAATGTGTAAGCGTTGACGCATGCCGCGGGAGTAGCCCTCCACCCGCTCGTCGCCCCGGCCGGTGAGCCCGACCAGATCAAGCAAGTAGTGGATACGTTTCCGGGACACGTCCGGATCGACGTGATACAGGCTGGAGAAATATCGCAGGTTGTCGACGCCGGACAAACGCCAGTACAGGCCTCGGTCGCCGCCAAAGATGAAGCCAATGCGGGCCTGGATATGTCCTGCATCCCTGACGACGTCATAGCCAAGGACGCGTGCCTGTCCAGAGGTGGGGATGAGCAGGGTGGTCAGCATCTTGACGGTCGTGGTTTTCCCCGCACCATTGGGACCCACCAGTCCAAATAGCTCTCCGGTGGAAATCGAGAAGGAAATGTCCCGAACAGCTTCAACGGTCCTGGCCTTGCGGCGCAGCACACCGACAGTCGTTTGATAGGTCCGTTTCAGGTGTACAACTTCGATGGCATGTGAGCCCATGTTAGACCCCATCCGTCACGTTTCTTGTACGGCATGGCACTGGAGGTGGACGGTTCTGTCGTTCGGCGGTTTCTCCCTTCCGGTGCTGTACTGTATAATGGATGTGGTGTGTTAGGGGAATGGAACCAGGTATGAAAGGCAAGCACCTTGCAGCCCGGTTCAGCAAGTCGGGAAGACCACATTGACTTTCCGTCGTATTTTATCAGGAACCTGCGCCAGGGTTCCACCCATTCCCCACCAGATTCTGTCTAGGTGATGTGAGGTTGAAAAGCGCTCCGTGAGGTCGTCGCTGCCTGCGCGGCTGGAAGGAATGCGGTTTGTGTCGGTCAACCTCCTTACAAGTCGAAAGGAGTGCGGCAGCATGTCGACAGCCACCCGTAAGCCCCCTACCATTGTGGCTGGAGCCTTAGGTGAGTGTGTCCATGTTGCCGGAGTCATGAATTTTCTCCGGCTGGCTGAAACCGCCGGGTGGCGAACTGTCTTTCTAGGCCCAGCCGTTCCCATTGAGGACTTCCTGGAGGCGGCTCGAACAGAGGGAGCTGAGCTGGTTGGGATTTCCTATCGCCTCACTGCGGAGACGGGGGATCGTCTTCTGGGGGAGTTCGCCGAAGCTGCTGATGAGCTGCGAGATGCAGGCGTGCGTTTTGTTTTCGGTGGCATACCGCCAGTGGCGGAACGAGCGCGTGCACTCCAATTTTTCGAGCATGTCTTCGATGGTAGCGAACCCGCGGATGAGGTACTCCGCATGTTGAAAGGCGGGGAAGGGGCAACGCGCGGAGCGGGTGCGTTTCCGGACAATACGATTGACCGCATCATGGAGAAACAGCCCTATCCAATATTGCGCCATCACTTTGGTTTGCCGAGTATGGAAGCAACCGAGCAAGGCATCCGGGCGGTTGCCGAGGCAAGGGCGCTTGACGTTATCTCGCTGGGAATCGACCAGGATGCCCAGGCTAACTTCTTTCATCCTGAACGCCAAACTCGTCGATCCCGTGGGGCCGGTGGGGTCCCGGTGCGGAGCGCTGATGATTATCGGCGGCTGTACGCCGCAGCTCAAACGGGAAATTATCCCCTTTTGCGCACCTACTCAGGGACGGATGATTTTCTTCGTCTTGCCGAGATGTATGTCGAGACCATCCATATCGCTTGGTGCGCGATCCCCCTCTTCTGGTTCAATCAGATGGACGGTCGCGGTCCCTGGGATCTGGAAGGATCTATCCGGGAACATCAACGGGTCATGGCGTGGTACGGCTCTCGGGGCATCCCGGTTGAGCTGAATGAACCGCACCACTGGGGTATGCGTGACGCTGCTGATGTGGTGTGCGTTGTTGCCGCATTTCTTTCCGCATACAATGCACGCGCCTTCGGCGTGCGTGACTACCTGGCACAGATGATGTTCAACAGTCCTCCCGGCTTGAGTGATGCCATGGACCTCGCCAAGATGCTGGCTTGCTTGCGCATCACTGCCCCCCTTGAGAACGACCAGTTTCGAATCTGGCGGCAAACTCGAACAGGACTGTTGAGTTATCCCCTGGATCCTGATGCGGCACGCGCTCATTTAGCTGCGAGCATCTATTTGCAAATGACGCTTCGACCACACATCGTCCATATTGTAGGCCATACGGAGGCGGATCACGCGGCGACTGCACAGGATGTGATCGAGGCTGCAAGGATGGCGCGCCGTGCCATTGATAACCATCTGCGTGGTGCACCGGACATGACCGTGGATCCGATGATCGTTTCCCGCGTCGATGAACTTGTTCAGGAGGCGACGTTTACCCTTAAAGCCATCCAGACGAACGCCCCCACTGACAGCAAGGATGCCTGGCTCGATCCAGCCGCGCTCACATGGGCGGTGACCTCTGGCATGCTTGACGCCCCGCATCTCAAGAACAACCCGTTTGCACGTGGGGTGGCGCAAACAAGGATGGATGAACGCGGGGCTTGCCTCGCCGTTCATCCCGAAACCCATAAACCCATCTCCGAGCGTGAGCGGCTGGCTCTATTGAAGATACCGGTATAACAGTGTTCCAATCTTTCAGGGAGTAGTGAATGAGCAAGAAAATGAAAATCAGCGTCATTGGCGCCGGCAATGGGGGCAAGGCGATGGCTGCGCATCTCGCTTTGTTGGACTTCGATGTGACGTTGTTCAACCGAACTGCTGAGAAGGTTCAGGTTATCGCTCAGTTGGGAGGGATTCAACTGACGAGCTATGAGGACGGACCGAAAGGGTTTGGTCCTCTGCGGCTGGTGACCTCCGACATCGAGGCTGCGATTAAGGGCGCCAAGCTCATCATGGTCGTCGTGCCCTCCTCAGCACATCACGACATCGCTACCGCGCTTGCGCCCTATCTCGTGGATGGCCAGATTATCATCCTTCATCCGGGCAGGACGGGTGGGGCGTTGGAGTTTCGCAGCGTGCTCACGCAGAACGGCTGCACCAATGATGTTACCATCGCCGAGGCGGAGACCTTCATTTATGCCAGCAGATCGGAAGGCCCGGCTGAAGCGAGGATATTTCGGATTAAAAATGCGGTCCCGCTAGCTGCGCTGCCGGCAACGCGCACCCAGGATGTGTTGGATCTCATCAAGGATGCCTATCCCGAGTTTATTGACGGTATCAACGTCCTTCATACAGGTTTGAACAATATGGGGGCGATTTTCCATCCTGCGCTTACTTTGCTGAATGCAGGACGCATCGAATCCACCTCGGGTGAATTTCAATTCTATATTGACGGCGTGACCAAATCGACGGCCAATGTGTTGGATGTGCTGGATCGAGAACGGGTGACCGTGGCTGCTGCCATGGGCGTGCGCGCGCGCACCGCTATGGAATGGCTGGATCTTGCCTACAACGTGCAGGGAGCTGATTTGTATGAGGCTATCCACAACCAAACGGGTTATTACGGCATCAAGGCGCCCAGCACGCTGGCGCATCGCTATATTTTCGAAGACATCCCCATGAGTCTTGTTCCGATTTCTGCCTTTGCGAAGCGGTATGGTGTTTCGGTCAGGGGCATGGATGCCATCATTCGGTTAGCCTGCATCATTCACCATACGGATTACTGGCGGCGAGGACGAACGCTGGATAAACTGGGAATACGAGAATTATCGGTGAGTGAGCTGACACGCTTTGTCAACGAAGGTATTCATCCCCGTCGCTAGCGAGGCCTTTCTGAGATGGCAAGCGTATTCATGGCCCGGGTGTTGGGGACACCCGGATTTCCTTTTTAAGCGGGCAAGAAGGCTTGCATCACCTGGTTTGCGAGAAGTTGACCACGGGTCGAAAGACGCATACGTTCGGCGGTGACTTCGAGCAATCCAAGCTGCTGGTATTCCTCAATGACCTCGCTGTATTCGCTTTCCAGATCAACAGCAAAACGGTCCCTGAAGGCTGGCTTGTACACACCCTCACGGGTGAGTCGAAGCCCCAGGATGACCGATTCAGCCATTTCCAACTCTCTCGAAATCGGCCAGGTGTCTTGGATGGCATTCGAGGGCAGAGCGCGTTCAACGCGGCCAGGTGTCTGCAGGCAATGAATATAGTCCTCTGGATGCGGGAGATTGGCATAGCGCAGTCGCGGGATATAGCCGTGCGCCCCGGCACCCAGTCCCAGGTAGTGCTGATTGTGCCAGGTGTTGAGGTTGTGCTGGCAGGCAAGTTGCGGAGAAACAGTCAGCGAGGGTTCTTCAGGGAGGCAGCGAGCCCAGTTGGAAATTTCATAGTGCGCATAGCCACATTGAGCAAGGGTCTCTCGGGCGAGTGCGTACATCTCGGCGGTGAGGTCCTCATCGGGTAAAGCAATCTCACCGGCGTGAACGTGTTTCCACAGTCGTGTTCCCGGTTCAAGCGACAGTGCGTAAAGCGACAGGTGATCAGGTTCAAGTTCGAGGCAGCGCTGAAGGCTGGTTTGCCAGGCGGCAAGGGTTTGTTGGGGCAGGCCGAAGATGAGGTCAAGGTTCAGATTGGTGAAACCGGCCTGACGCGCAGCGTGGAAAACCTCGATGGAATCGGAGAAACGGTGGATCCTTCCCAACAGTTCCAGCTCCTCAGCATGGCTGCTTTGTACACCAAGAGAGAGGCGGTTCACACCTTGTCGTCGCAGGCACTCCAGTTCACCTCTCCTCAACGTCCCTGGATTAGCTTCTATGGTCCATTCCAGGTCCTGTGAAAGCGAAAACATGGAAGAGAGTGTCGTTGAAAGCTGTCGGAAGGCCTTGATCGGGAGGATCGATGGCGTGCCGCCACCGAAGAAGATCGTGTCAATCTGAAGCAGGGCGGGATCTGTCTTGCTACACCATACAGCAGTATTCTCGATGTCGGTACAAAGCGCCTGCACATAAGCCGGGATCATTGACTCCAACCCAGCATAGGTGTTGAAATCACAGTAACTGCAGCGGGCTTTACAGAAGGGGATGTGGAAATAAACGTGCATAAACGGGTTCTCGATATCCATGAGCCAGGTAGATTCAAGGCGGATAGGAACGGAGTTCGCCCGAATCCTATCATGCTTTCCCAACGAAGGGATGGCTCCAGGGATGTTGTTGTTGCAGTAGGCTTGAGCGGCTGGTCAAGCAGGAGTATATCGGTTATGGTTGTGTTTGGTGCACCGGCTTGTGCAGGTGCTGGAGAGCGTTGGGATGGGAAAACAGGAAAGCCAACCGGGAACGGGAAAGGCAGCCCCTCAAGCGTTGTTTATGGGACGCGCCTATTACTTTGCCTTTCTGTCTGCAGCAGCCTGCCTTCTACCCATTCTTACGCTCTACTATGAAAGCAGGGGACTCACCGGTGATCAGATCGGAGTCCTGGCCAGTCTTCCCCCACTGCTGACCCTTCTGGGCGCGTCGGTATGGGGCGGCCTGGCTGATGCCACGGGCAAGCATAAGCAAATTCTGATGTTCGCGATGGTGGGTGTTGCAGGGGCTTCAGCCGGTATTCTGATGTCGAGTTCGTTTCCGAGTCTGCTTCTCCCTGTGCTGCTGTTCTCCAGTCTCTTCGCTCCGCTCTTCCCCTTATCTGATAATGCCGTCTTAGCTTTGCTTCAATCTGAACCCCATCGCTATGGGCGTATTCGTCTGTGGGGTTCCATAGGCTGGGGTGTAGCTGCGCCTTTGATCGGTGTGGTGATGGAGCGAGGCGGACTCGAGTGGGGTTTCTTTGCCTTCATTGCATTGATGCTCGTAGCTTCGTTGATCTCCACGCGACTCCCCTCGCCGGTCGCGAAGGTCGGTGTTCTATATCGGGAGGGACTGACGCGGCTGTTGCGGGACCGCCGATGGCTGCTTTTCCTGACAGTCATTTTCTTAGGTGGCATTGGATTGGCCGTCGTGGACAACTATTTGTTTCTCTACTTAAGCAGTATGCAGGCAAGCAATACGATCATGGGACTGGCTTTGAGTTTTGCTGTGATGAGTGAGATCGTCATATTTTATCGAATCGATGTATTGCTGCTGCGCTTCGGTGTGTCACGCGTGCTGGTGATGGGCCTTTTCCTTTATAGTTTACGTCTCTTCTTATTGTCGCTTGTCCACGTTCCATGGGTTGTGCTGTTCCTTCAGCTTATGCATGGACCAACGTATGCCTTGATGTGGTCAGCGGGGGTCGCACACGCAAAACATATCGCCCCGGAGGGCCTGGAAGCGACCGCCCAGGGTCAATTGTCCAGCGCGTATTCCGGGCTAGGCGCGGTCGCCGGAGCTTTGCTTGGCGGGTTCTTGTATGAACGCGTGGGAGCCCGCCTCATGTATCGATATGTCGGCGTGTTGCTCATCGGTGCGCTGTTGCTGTATTTGTTCACCCAACGGAAACATGAGAACGGCGGGCTGTGATGATGATATCGTCGGGCTGGAAAGTGCGTGCAGATCATGAGTGTGCTTTTCGTTTGAGGAAGGGGAATGAATGAAGACGAGACAATTGGGATGGACGGATCTGACCTTTACACCGGTTGGGCTTGGCACCTGGGCGCTGGGAGGGGGCGAATGGCGTTACGGCTGGGGAACACAGGAGGACCTGGATTCCGTTGCCACCATCCGACGCGCGGTGGATCTGGGAATCAACTGGATTGATACTGCGCCTGTGTATGGACTGGGTCGCTCTGAGCGAGTGGTTGGCAAGGCCATCAAGGGCATGTCCGAACGGCCCATCATTGCAACAAAGTGTGGGCTGGTCTGGAATGAGCAGCGGGAGATTAGCGACCGCTTAACGCGACGTAGCGTGCTAGGTGAAATTGACGAATCTCTGGCGCGGTTGGATATCGATGCGATTGATCTCTATCAAGTGCATTGGCCAAACCCTGATGAGGACATCGAGGAAGCTTGGGGCGCGATCGCTGAGGCGGTTAAGGCGGGGAAAGTACGCTATGCGGGCGTGTCAAATTTCGACATCGAGCAAATGGACCGCGTTCGTGGCATCCATCCCATTGCGTCGCTGCAACCTCCCTACAGCATGCTTCGCAGGGGCGTCGAGGCGGAGATTCTTGGGTATTGTAAAACCCATAACATCGGCATCGTTGCGTATAGCCCCATGCAAAAAGGGCTGCTAACAGAGAAGTTCTCGAGAGAATGGGCGCTGACATTGCGCGACGACGATCACCGCAGCAGGGATGCCATGTTTACCGATCCGCAGCTGGACGTCAACGTCGAGCTTGTCCGGAGTTTGCGTGAGATCGCCCATCAAGCCGGGAAGACCATCTCTCAGCTTGCAATTGCGTGGGTACTGCGCAGGAGTGAAGTCACCTCGGCGATTGTTGGCGCTCGCCGCCCCGATCAGATAGAAGAAACGGTGAAGGCTGGTGAATGGACGCTAGATGAGGCGCAGCTCGATGAGATTGAGGCGGTCCTCAGCGCACGTATACGTAAGCTTGCTTGATGCCAAGGCTCATGGTGACCAACGCGGCTGCCAATCAGAGTACTGGTTGAAGGTTAGCTGGCGAAGATCGGTGCCATCCGGTCGGATGAGGAAGAGTTCAAGGTCGCCATCCCGGGAAGAAGCGAAAACAAGCCACTCTCCGTCAGGCGAAAAACACGGTGCGGTATTGTTCCCTTCGTAGGTAAGCTGCACCAATCCACTTCCATCCACATTGATGATGTAAGCCTGACGCTGGTTGGGGGGGCCAGCATAGAAGGCCAATTGCTCCCCGTCCGGTGACCAGGAAAGACGCCCGCCCATGTTGGGAAGGTTGGTGACCTGGCGCACATTGCTCCCGTCAGCATCCATAATGTATGTCTGTCGGGAACCCGTGCGGTTGGAGGCAAATGCAATCTGACTCCCATCCGGCGACCAGACAGGGTCAAGTTCCTCGAAGGTCAGGTCGGTGATCGGCTGCGGATTGCCGCCTGTGCGTTCCATTCTCCAGATGGATTGAGAGCCCTCTCGCTCGTTGGCGAAAATGATGGTGCGCCCATCAGGGGAAACGGCAGGCGCATACAATCCGCTCCCGATTTCATCGGTTAATCGACGCAGGTTGTTGCCGTCCGCATCCATCTCGTAGATTTCAAATCGATTGGTCCGACGCGACGAAAAAACGATGCTTTCCCCGTTGGGGTTGAAGGATGCGTACCAATCGGTCGCAAAGGATGTTGTCAGGCGCGTGTACCCCGTCCCATCTGCATTAATCATACAAATCTGGTCGACGATTTCATCGATGTAGCAGGTGAACACGATCCGGCCGGAAGGCTCTGCGGTCCACCGCAGCGGGGTTTCTGTGGGTTCCGGTGCCGTCGTCGGTGTGAAAGAGGGCGTTTCGGATGGCGCCGGTGATGGCGTACGCTGTGAGGAGGCAGACATGTCCTCTCCCGAATCGCTGGTGATGGTGGACGCGGACGCGGGCGAAGTGTCCAATCTGGCGATGCGCACGACATACCATGCGCCAATGAGCAGCAGCAATACGGAAACGATACCGAGTGCAATCGCGGCGCAGGTAAAGAGCGGGAATCGATTGGATGGTCTGTCAGCCATGGTTCTGTATAAGCCCCTCTCGAGAGGGATTGTACATCGGGCTATGTAATCGGGCGAGTGGGGTAAGCCGCCGAGGAGGTGGGGGAGAGAAGAAAAAACGCAGCCCATACGAGGACTGCGTTTTAGGAGAAAAGTCGGGGCGGGCTGATTTGCCTGTGCCTAGGATGGGTAAACCGCCGAGGAGGTGGGAGAGAGAAGAAAAAACGCAGCCCATACGAGGACTGCGTTTTAGAAGAAAAGTCGGGGCGGGCGGATTTGAACCGCCGACCTCACGGACCCGAACCGTGCGCTCTATCCGGGCTGAGCCACGCCCCGTGCGAGGTCATTTATACCGCAGAGCACGTGTTTCTGCAATTGCCGATAAAAAGTGGAGGAATCATCCGTTGATAAATACCCGCGAGGCGGCTTTCGCACGTTTGGACGAGTCGGGCAAGGTGAAGCAGAACAGGCTTCCCGTGCCCTCCTTGCTCTCACACCAGATCTGCCCCTGGTGCATTTCCACCATGGCTTTGGCAATGGAGAGACCGAGGCCCATGCCTCCATGCTTCCTGGTGAGATGGGATTCGACCTGGTAGAAACGCTCAAAGACACGGTCAATGTCTGCATCGGGGATGCCAATACCGGTGTCTACCACAAAGACCTTCACATAGCCCCCGTCACCTTCGGCTTTGACACCTACCTGTCCACCCGGATCGGTGAAGGTGATGGCGTTCCGGATGAGATTGGTGAGGGCGACATCAATTTTCTCACGGTCACCTTCGACCATCAGTGCATCGCTGGAGGGGATGTCGTACCCAAGTTCGATTTTCTTCTTCTTCGCCTCCTCCTCAAAGCGGGATACGGACTCTTCGATGAGCTCTGAGAGGGAGAACGGCATGCGTCGTACGACGGATTTGCCTTGTTCCTGGTGCGAGATGGTGGACATATCTTCAATGATGGCTTTCAGGCGCATCGCGCTGCGGATGACGACATCCATCTGCTCGGTGTATTTAGGCGGGATGATTTCCCGCAGGAACGTGGAATGCCCCAGGATAAGTCCGAGGGGTGTACGTAGCTCATGCGAGGCAATCGCCATGAAATCCGACTTCATCTTGTCCAGGCGCTGCAAGTCTTCGTTGGCATGCTGAAGGTTCTGCATGAGGCGTGCGTTGTCGATGGCAATCGCGGCCTGTGCGGCGAGGGTCTCTAGCACCATCACATCGTCTTCGGTATAATTGCGCTGGCCTCGCTTGTTCAACGCTTCCAGCACGCCAATGGTTTCATCCTGCAGAATTAAGGGGGAACCAATAATTGACCGGGTTTGAAGCTTGAGTTTCTTGTCCACGTGGCGGAAAATGCGGGAGTCGGTGGAAGCATCCTGAATGACCAGGGTCTTGCCGCTGGTGAATACCTCACCCGCGACGCTTCCCTCCAATGGTACGCTGATGTCACCCAGGCCCGAACGTTCCATGTCCGGCGAGGCTTCGAAACGCAGCTCCTGGATGGATGGATCGTAAAGCAATAAGGAGGCTGCTCCACTGTCGGTTAGTTCGCAAGCCACGTCCACGATGGTATCAAGGAGCGGTTTGAGCTCACGTGTGGAGGTGAGTGTACGGTTGGTCTCCAGCAACCGCTCAAGCCGCTTTGTATGGATCATCGATTCGGTCAGTCGTGTCATAGCGTTGGGTCCACGCGTTCGAGGACGATTCTAGCACAGGCGTGGAAGCAGGGAAATTACAATCAACTATCAGTGTCCTGGATGTCCCGCGAGGGAAGCAGGTCCATCTGCGTTCGGAGGCGATGCAATGGCAGATAAGAGCAAAGTTCGTGTGGCAATTGTTGGTGTTGGCAACTGTGCATCTTCCCTGGTGCAAGGTGTGTATTACTATCAAAATGCGGATCCGGAAGATGAAGTTCCTGGTCTTATGCACGTTGACCTTGGTGGATATCATATCCGTGATATCGAGTTCAGCGCGGCGTTTGATATTGTCTCCACCAAAGTTGGCAAAGATCTCAGCGAAGCGATCTACGCTGAGCCGAACAACACTGCCCGATTCTATGATGTGGAACACCTGGATGTGCCTGTATATCGCGGCATGACCCACGACGGGCTTGGGAAATACCTGAAGATGAAGGTGGAGAAAGCGCCTGGTCCAACGGACAATGTCGCTGCCATCCTCGAAGAGACGAAAACGGATGTGGTTGTGAGCTACTTGCCTGTGGGAGCAGAGATGGCCACGAAATGGTATGTGGAACAAGTGCTCAAGGCCGGATGCGCTTTTGTCAACTGCATCCCTGTGTTTATCGCCAGTTCTGAATATTGGGGCCCCCGTTTCAAAGAGCATGGGTTGCCAATCATCGGGGATGATATTAAGAGTCAGGTCGGCGCGACCATCACCCATCGCGTGCTCACCAATCTCTTTAAAGACCGCGGCGTGCATCTCAACCATTCCTACCAGCTCAACTTTGGTGGCAATATGGATTTTTATAACATGCTCGAGCGCGAACGATTGGAATCGAAGAAGATTTCCAAAACGGGCGCGGTCACCAGTCAGCTACCATACCAACTTTCGGATGATGACATTCACGTTGGCCCGAGCGATTATGTGCCCTGGCTGACCGATCGGAAATGGTGCTATATCCGTATGGAAGGCAGTACGTTTGGGGACCTACCCCTGATGGCCGAGCTCAAACTCGAAGTCTGGGACTCACCCAACTCGGCCGGGGTTGTCATCGATGCCGTGCGCTGCGCCAAGCTCGCCCTGGATCGAGGCCTTGCTGGCCCCCTCGTTGCTCCCTCCTCCTATTTCATGAAGACGCCACCGCGCCAGTTCACCGATGATGTGGCGCGAGAGTTAACGGAAGACTTCATCAGCGGGAAGATCGGAGCGGAGGTCGAATCGTAATAGCTCATTCCAACGGCAACAAAGGCCAGGCGGGAAAGCCCGCCTGGCTTTTTTCTTTTCGAGAGTTTGATTCGAGGTGTGATTTCCTGTAGGCTCTGTTTACAAGCGTGTGGTCACGGCGTTCGAGTGGAAGGTGGGCGATGATCCGACTGGGAACATCGGGGTTCTCCTATGACGATTGGATTGGACCGGTCTACCCGGTTGACCTGCCTCGCTGGCAGTGGCTTTCCTACTATGCTGCCGAGTTCGACACGGTTGAAATAAATGTGACCTATTACCGCATGCCGCCTTGGAAAACGGTTGCAGGTTGGGTAAAAAAAACACCACAGGACTTTCTCTTTTCGGTTAAGGCGCATCGCAGCATCACTCATGAGCGTACGAATCCCGACTATCAGGCTTTTCTGGATGGCATTGCACCCTTGGTTGAAGCGGAGCGGTTGGCATGCGTGCTGGCTCAATTTCCCTTCCGTTTCCAGCCAACAGAAAGCGCATATGCGTATCTGTATGCCCTGCGGGAAGGGCTGGGTGATGTCCCTGTTGTGGTTGAGGTCCGGCATAGTGACTGGATTCAGGAGGAGACGTTCCAATTGCTCACCGAGCTCGGGCTCGGGTATTGCTGCGTGGATGAACCTGCCATCAAAGGGCTCATGCCGCCAACTTCAAGGGTGACGGCTTCACCTGGTTATGTGCGTTTCCATGGCAGGAATGCAGCGCGGTGGTGGAATCACGATGAAGCCTGGCAGCGCTATGATTACACATATTCCAAGCCCGAATTGGAGGAGTGGATTCCCAGAATAAAGGCTATTGCTCAGGAAGGACCCCTCACCCTTGTATACGCGAACAATCACTATAAAGGACAAAGCGTGGACACGCTGCGAAAATTGAAGGAAATCCTTGCTGAGGGTAGCTGAGGATTGGTCGTCGGACAGGGCGGATGGTATAATCGTTCGACGTGAAAAAACCCCACGGAAAGGCTTGATTCTGGCTGTTTCAAGTGTATGGAAGGTGAACGATGTCTGGACATTCCAAGTGGTCTACCATCAAGCGGAAAAAAGCAGCAAATGATGCGAAGCGAGGCGCTGTGTTCACCCGTCTCGCACGAGAAATTGCCATTGCCGCGCGCGAGGGCGGCGGCGATTTGGAAACCAACTTTACCCTCCGGCTGGCTATCGATCGGGCCAAGGCGCAGAATATGCCCAAGGACAATATCGAACGGGCGATTAAGCGCGGGACTGGCGAGGATAAAGATGCTGCGGCACTCGAGCAAATTATGTACGAGGGTTATGGGCCAAACGGTGTAGCCATGATGATCGATGTCGTCACCGACAACCGCAACCGCACGGTCGCAGAGATCCGACATGTGCTCAGCCGTGTGGGCGGAAATCTTGCGGAAGGGGGCGCAGTGTCATGGCAGTTCACTCGCTCGGCGTACTTCGCCTTCCCCTCCGAAGGTCTTGACCCCGACCATGTCTTCGAGATTGCGGTCGAGGCCGGGGCGGATGATGTGATTATCGGTGAAGATGATATCGAAATCATCGCTCCCATTGGGTCCTTCAAAAATGTCGATGTCGCCCTGGAAGCGGCGGGAATCTCACCAGAGGAAGCCGGTTTACGCATGATGCCCAATTCCCTCATGGAGCTTCCGCCCGAGCAGACGGTGAAAGTCATGCGTCTCATCGAGGATCTTGAGGAAAACGAAGACGTCCAGCAGGTTTATTCCAACCTGAATATCAGCGACGATGCCGTTGTGCTGCTGGAAACAGCCTGACGAATAGACCATGTTGGTCCTCGGAATAGACCCCGGCACAGCTTTGACGGGATACGGCCTCGTGCGTCAACAATCGGATGGCGCTCTCGAGATGGTGGACTATGGCGTTGTATCGACCCCCTCCCGCCTCCCCATGTCTGAGCGGCTGCGAATCCTTCATCAAGAACTAACCGGTGTCATTCATCTCCACCAGCCCGATGTCGGTGCGGTGGAGAAACTGTTTTACCAGCGCAATGTAAGCACCGCGTTGTCGGTCGGGCAGGGCAGAGGCGTAGCGATTCTCGCACTGGCACAGTCGGACATCGAGGTTGATGAATATACGCCCGGAGAAGTCAAACAAGCCGTCTGCGGGTATGGCGGCGCTGACAAGATTCAGGTCCAGCGCATGGTGAGCTCCTTACTTGGCATGCAGGATCTACCGGAACCAGACGATGCGGCCGATGCCCTGGCGGTTGCGATCTGTTGCCTGCACACTCAACAAACGCGAAGACGGCTGGAGGGAAACGCTTGATTGCTTCATTGCGTGGAACGCTCCTCGAACGAGGTCAGGATGTGCTCATCCTGGAGGTCAATGGGATGGGATACCAGGTGCATGTCCCCGCACCGGTGATGGACGCCGCTCCTCCTGTTGGCGATCCATTCTTCCTCTACACCCATCTCACCCTGCGGCAGGAAACGTTCACGCTGTATGGTTTTATTACACAGGAACAACGGACACTGTTTGAAACATTGCTTCAGGTCAACGGGGTGGGTCCACGGCTGGCTCTTGCAGTACTTTCTCACCTTTCACCGGACGTTCTGAGGAGCGCCATCATCAACGGGCAACCTGGCGTGCTGGTGCGTGTGCCTGGAATTGGCAAGAAAACGGCTGAGCGGCTTATCTTCCATCTCAAAGACTCGCTTGGTCCAGCGGAAGGCGTGATGGACGCGCTCATGCAGCTGGACACCGAGGTGCTGGGAGTTCTCACGGCGTTGGGTTACTCCATGGTGGAAGCGCAGACAGCGCTGCAATCCATCCCCGCTGACGCGCCCGAGGATGTCGAAGAGCGTGTGCGCCTGGCCCTGCGCTATTTCAACCAATCCTGATGCCTCCCCCGTGGGATGGTCCATAAAGGAAGATCTGCGTCGGTGATGCCCGCAAGGAATGGAGAAGAAGGTATGCTGGATGGCGTGAAATTCGTGTTCATCGGCCCCGGAGTCATGGCCGAAGCCATGATGTCCCGCTTGATGGAAACGTCTGGCGTGCCTGCAGAGCACATCCTCATGAGCGGTCCGCATCAGGATCGTTTGGATGAGCTACAAGGATCCTACGGAGTAAGGACCACGACGGCGAATGTCGATGCCGTGAAACAGGCCGATGTGGTCGTTCTCGCCGTTAAGCCACAGTCCCTGCAGGCGGTGCTGGACGAGCTGAGAGGAGCAATTCCTGCCGAATCGTTAGTGCTATCCATTATCGCGGGCGCACGTTGTGCTGCGATCTCCGCTGGCCTAGAGCATGACATGATAGTGCGCAGTATGCCGAATACGCCGGCGCAGGTAGGGCAGGGAATTACGGTGTGGACCGCTTCCAAAGAGGTTGAGGAACGACACAAAACGTATGCTCGTGAAACACTCAGGAGCTTTGGAGAGGAAGTGTTCGTCGAGAAAGAGGAGTACCTGGATATGGCCACTGCGCTCTCCGGAACGGGACCGGCGTATGTTTTCCTGGTGATGGAAGCCATGGTGGATGCCGGTGTACATCTCGGCTTTCCACGACGCATTGCGGAGCAGCTGGTCGTCCAGACCGTGAAGGGCTCGGTCGCCTATTATGAGGATAGCCCGCGGCACCTTGCACGGCTGCGGAATAAAGTGACCTCGCCCGGTGGAACCTCGGCGGCAGCCCTGTACTACCTGGAGAAAGCTGGCGTGCGAACCGCCATCTCTCGAGCTATCTGGGCTGCTTATGAGCGTTCGATTGAACTGGGTCGTGGTGAACGCGGCGATCTGCAAGGCTAAGCTGCAGGGTCTTTGAAGCGATATCTCCCTGCCAAAATAATGGTAAGATAATGCGGTCTTTTCCATCGCCGGCCGCTGACGAGCGGGCGATTTTGTTGACTTTCCTGGAGGCACGATGTCTGACTATTCTGAAAAGCTGTCCTCCGATCTGCACTCTCAGATAGAAGCCTATGAAGTTGAATATACCGTCAAGGATGTCGGGCGGGTGGTCGAGGCCGGTGACGGCATCGCACGCGTGTCGGGTCTGTCGCATATTCGCTCTCAGGAACTGGTCCGCTTCGCGAATGGCGTTATCGGGTTGGCATTCAACCTCGAGCGCGAGAGCGTTGGCGTACTCATCATGGGTGATTACAGCGGCATAGAGGAAGGTATGGTTGTTGAACGAACCAACCAGATTGCCTCTGTGCCGGTTGGCGAGGCGCTGATCGGACGAGTGGTTAATGCCCTTGGTGAAAGCCTTGATGGCCGTGGACCCATCAACACCGGACATCGACGTCAGCTTGAACGCATCGCTCCTGGCGTGGTCGGTCGGAAGGATGTTGACACGCCTGTGCAGACAGGGGTCATCGCCATCGATTCGATGATCCCTATTGGCCGTGGGCAGCGAGAGCTCATCATCGGTGACCGTCAGACAGGCAAGACGGCGCTGGCGGTTGACGCGATAATCAACCAGAAGGGTAAGGACCTCGTCTGCATTTATGTCGCCATCGGGCAAAAGCGTGCAGCTGTAGCCAGAACGGTGGCAACCCTGGAGCGCTACGGCGCCATGGATCATTCGGTGATTGTCATTGCCTCCGCTGATGATCCTGCTGCTCTGCAGTATCTTGTTCCCTATACCGGTTGTGCCATTGGCGAGGCTTTTGCCGAACAGGGACATGCTGCGCTGGTGGTGTATGACGATCTTACGAAACATGCCTGGGCTTACCGGCAAGTTTCGCTCCTCTTGCGCCGTCCTCCTGGCCGTGAAGCTTACCCTGGTGATGTGTTCTACCTCCACAGCCGCCTTCTGGAACGCGCGGTTCAGCTCGCGGATGAATACATCCTTGTACCGGAGAAACATGAGGGTGCCATTACCCGAGACCTGGCTGTCGACGGGAATGTCTATGGTGGCCCGCTAGCTCATGATGAGGCACAGAAAGCGCTTACTTCAGCTGCGGACTGTCGCCTTGAAAAGGTGCCGGGAACGGGTGGATCGCTCACAGCCATTCCCATTATTGAAACACAGCTTGGCGATGTGTCAGCCTACATTCCAACCAACGTTATTTCCATCACGGATGGACAGATTTATCTGGAAAGCGACTTGTTCAACGCAGGCGTTCGGCCTGCCATTAACGCCGGTCTCTCTGTTTCACGTGTTGGTGGAGCGGCGCAGCGAAAAGCGATGAAACAGGTCGCAGGCATGTTGCGCATGGATATGGCCGCTTATCGTGAAGTCGCAGCCTTTGCGCAGTTTGGCTCGGATCTCGATAAGGCGACACTCGCTCAGCTTAACCGAGGCCAGCGATTACAAGAAGTCCTTAAACAGCCTCAGTATTCTCCCATTCCGCTACCGAATCAGGTCGCCAGTCTCTTTGCCGTGACCAACGGCTACGCAGACCATGTCCCTGTTCAGCGAATGCGGGAGTGGCTTGAGCAGCTGCTGGATACACTCGAGACGTCCCATGGCGCGCTCCTGCGTGAGATTGCGGAGACCGGGGAGCTGGACGCTGACCGTGAAGACCGGCTTCGCAGCGTCATTTCGGGGTTCAACGACGATTGGGCATAGCACAGGCGGAGGGTTATGGCATCTGCTCATGAGATGCGGCAACGCATTCGAAGCGTACGCAACATCGCACAGTTGACACGTGCGCTCGAAGCGGTCAGCATCAGCCGTGTGCGCAAAGCCGAAAATCAGCTGCGTGCAACGCGTCCTTATGGCGACAAGGCGTGGGAGGTCCTCTGCCACCTTTCCCGGCAGCGGGATCGCGGCGATATTCACCCGCTGCTCAACGAACGCAGCTTGGTGCGGCGGGGCCTGGTGGTGATGATATGCGGCAATCGCGGCCTCGCCGGCGCCTATAATACCAACATCGTGCAGCACACCTTGTCGTTTGTAGAGAGTGTGAACTTCCCGGTCCAGTACATCACCGTCGGACGGCGGGGAAGGGACATTCTCTTCCGGCAAGGAGCGGCCATACTGGCTGATTTCAGTGATCTTCCTGCTGAACCAACCTTCAATGACGTCAGTGCCATCGGAAGTATTGTCATCGACGAATTCCTGCAAGAGGGTGTGGATGAGGTGTATTTGATGTACTCACGCTTTGAAAGCCTTCTGAAGCAGGTGCCGACCCATAAGAAGCTGCTTCCGCTTGAGTACTGTGAGATTGACGAGTCCATCATTGGCTGGGGTGAGGGGCGCAGTGTGGATGTTACGCCGCGCGAATATGTGTATAAATACGAGCCGGGTCAGGTAGAGATTATCAGCCGCATTATCACGCGTCTCGTTGAATTACAGGTTTTTACCTCGATCCTCGAAGCACTTGCAAGTGAACATGCTGCGCGGATGGTGGCCATGAAGAACGCCAATGACAATTCCATGGAACTTCTGGACGTGTTGCAGCTGGAGTTGAACCGGGCGCGTCAGCAGACGATTACACGGGATATTCTTGATATTGTCAGCGGCGCTGAAGCGCTTGAATAGAGTTGGAGCGAATAACGTGAATCCTCAAGCAGGGATGCAGACAAAGCAGGGGCGAGTCGTCCAGGTCATGGGTGCGGTTGTGGATTGTCAATTCTCCCCGGAGACCATGCCGCACATCTTTGAAGCGCTACATATACCTCGAGAGGGGGAAGGTGACCTAGTCCTGGAGGTCCAGCGGCATCTCGGAGACGATGGCGTGCGCGCGATCGCCATGGACACGACGGATGGACTTGCTCGCGGGGTGCCTGTGTTCGCCTCCGGTGCTCCAATTCAGGTTCCGGTTGGCGAGGCCACGCTCGGGCGCGTCTTCAATGTCCTTGGAGAACCGATTGACGACCGGGGACCTGTCGAGGCGGTTCGGCGATATCCCATTCACCGCCCGGCACCTTCTTTCAACGAACAATCCACACGTGTGGACATATTCGAGACCGGTTTGAAGGTGATTGACTTGATCGCTCCCTTCACCAGGGGGGGGAAAACGGGCATCTTTGGCGGTGCTGGTGTTGGTAAAACCGTCATTATCCAGGAGCTTATCCGATCGATTGCCACGGTGCACAAGGGCAACTCGGTGTTTGCAGGCGTTGGTGAGCGCACGCGCGAGGGCACCCAGATGTACCGTGAGATGATCGAGGCAGGTGTGCTCAAGGATACGGTAATGGTCTATGGTCAGATGAACGAACCCCCAGGTGTGCGTCTCCGCGTTGGTCTGACCGCGCTGACCATGGCGGAATACTTCCGTGACAACGGCCGGGATGTGCTGCTGTTCATCGACAACATCTTTCGTTTCAGCATGTCGGGCTCCGAAGTGTCCGCACTGCTGGGGCGTATGCCTTCCGCTGTCGGCTACCAGCCGACGCTGGCAACGGAGATGGGTGCTCTGCAGGAGCGTATCACATCAACCAAGACAGGATCGATTACATCCATGCAGGCTGTATACGTGCCTGCGGACGATTATTCCGACCCTGCTCCAGTCGCGACGTTTACCCATCTTGATGCAACCATTGCCCTGGAGCGTTCGATTGTGGAGAAAGGCATTTATCCTGCCGTCGATCCTCTGGCTTCGACATCCCGTATTCTCGATCCGCAGGTCGTCGGCGAGGAGCATTATGCGGTCGCCAGACGAGTTCAGCAGGTCTTGCAGCGCTATAAGGATTTGCAGGACATCATCGCCATTCTTGGTGTGGAAGAACTGGCGGAAGAGGATAAATTCGTCGTGACCAGGGCAAGGAAGATCGAACGGTTTTTCTCCCAGCCCATGTATGTCGCCGAACAGTTCACCGGTCAGGAAGGTCGGTACGTACCGCTTCGCGAAACAGTGCGCGGCTTCAAGGAAATTCTGGAGGGGAAACATGATGATCTTCCCGAACAGGCCTTCCAGATGGTGGGATGCATCGAAGAAGCCCGTGAAAAAGGCGAGCGGCTTCTCAGGGAATGACGGAGTACAATGACACTGCAATGTGACATCGTCACGCAGGACAAACTCTTATATAGCGGTGAAGTCGACGCAGTCATCGCGCCGAGCACTGAGGGCGAGATCGGCATACTGCAGGACCACACGCCACTCCTTACCACGCTTGATATTGGCGTACTCCGTGTTCGCAAAGCTGAGGAAGAAGAAGTGTTCACCATCGCCGGCGGTGTGCTGGAGGTGAGTGGCAACATCGTCACCGTGTTGGCCGATGTCGGTGAACGGTTGGAAGAAATCGACCTCGAGCGGGCTCGGGAGGCGAAGGAGCGGGCTGAGACGCTTCTCCGGGAAGGACCAGCCCTTGGAACGGACGCCTACTTGCAGATCCAGGCAGCGTTGCGGCGTTCCCAGTTAAGGATGGATGCGGTGCGACGTTATCGGAGAAAACAGCGGATGCCAGCGGCACCTCGCGAGGAAAGTTGAGCATATGCCTTTAATTGGGAAGGATCTCGGAATTGATCTTGGAACGGTCAATACGTTGATCTGTGAAGAGGATGATATCGTCCTTCATGAACCAACCATGGTTGTGATCGATGTTGAAGAACTCAAGATTGTGGACATCGGTCAGGCAGCGCGTGAAATGGAGGGCCGGGTTCCGGAATCCATCGAAGTAGCGCGACCACTCCGGGACGGCGTGATTGCCGACTTCGAAGTCACCTATCTCATGCTGGGTAAGTTCATTGAGATGGTAAGTGGTCCGGTGCGGTTATTCCGCCCGCGGGTGATGATCACTGTGCCCCTGGGTGTGACCAGTGTTGAGAGCCGCGCCGTGCATGAAGCTGCACTGAGGGCGGGTAGCCGTGATGTGTATCTCATCCAGGAACCGCTCGCCGCAGCTATTGGTGTCGGTTTGCCGATTGCCACTCCCTCGGGCAACATGGTGGTGGATTTCGGGGCAGGGGTGACGCAGGCCGCAGTGATTGCCATGAGCGGAATTGTGTCGGAAGCAGCTGTCCGTGTCGGCGGCATCAAACTTGATGAGGCCATCATCGCCTATGTTCGAAAGAAATATGGCCTTATCATCGGTCAGCGCACAGCTGAGGAAGCTAAGCTTCGAATCGGAGCTGCTGTTCCGCAAGATGAGGATGAGGCGATTGAGCTTCAGGGTCAGGACCAGGTGACAGGTTTACCCAAGCCGATGACTCTCACAACCAATGAAATTGTGGAAGCATTGCAGGAGCCACTCCACCAGCAGCTTGCGGCCATTCGCAATGTGCTGGAGAAGACGCCGCCTGAACTCGCGTCCGATATTATTGACCGTGGCATGGTGATTTGCGGTGGTAGTTCCCTGCTGCGCGGCCTCGACAAGTGGCTCACAGCCGAAACGGGTGTGCCAGCGTATATCGCAGATGAACCCATGGCATGCATCGCGAAAGGCGCCTACAAGGGGTTTGGCATGCTGGAGCGATTACGCCGCAGCCTGCCCCGCATCTGATTGATACGAACATGGACACGAGGCGCTCAAGCAATGGAGCGCCTCGTTTGCATGCGTTTCAAGAGGCTGCGATCAATCCGGCTTAATATAGTAGGTCATGTGCTGCAGGTGCAGCGCCGGATCAATCTGCTGGACGCGCACACCCTCCGGCGCCTTGATGGATGTCGGGGCGTAGTTGAGAATGGCGACGACCCCTGCTTTGATAAGTTCGTCAGCGACTTCCTGAGCGAACGAGAGGGGGACAGCCAGCATAGCGATGCGGATGTTCTTACGGCGAATATCCACCCCCATCACATCCATGCTTTGAATGGTAAGGTCGCGAACCTTTTGCCCGATCTTCGCAGGGTCGTTATCGTACAAGGCACAAATCTGAAAACCTCGTTGCAAGAAACCGGCATAGTGTGCAAGTGCCCGGCCGAGGTCGCCAATTCCTACGACAGCAACATCCCATGTCCGATCCACGCCCAGGATGCGCTGGATTTGCTCCTGGAGGAAGGCGATATTGTAGCCCGTCCCTTGTTTCCCAAATTCACCGAATTGGGAGAGGTCCTTGCGGATTTGCGCTGAGGAAATGCCGAGACGGCGAGCGAGCTCGTGGGACGAGGTGACCGTGTTACCCTCGGCTTTCATCTGCCCTAATGCTCTCAAATAGAGAGGAAGACGACCGACGACGATGTCGGGGACCGGCTTCATCCGCATGCTTTCCTCCGTTCAGTGAATGTCATCACAATCTAGCACAAAGGGACAGAGGATGCAACGCAAGACACCTGTCGCAGCCTGGACGTCGAGTATAATCGTGAGGATGTACATCGTTGAAGGACAACCACCATGTTGATTGATGAAGCGCGCGTATACGTAGAATCTGGCGCTGGCGGAAACGGCGCAGTGCACTTTCGTCGTGAAAAGTATGTACCCCGTGGAGGACCGGACGGTGGAGATGGCGGCGACGGTGGGAGCGTGGTGCTCCAGGTATCGCCGACGCTGAATACCCTCATCGCCTTCCGCCGTAAACAGCACTTCCGTGCTCAAAGCGGTGGACATGGGGGGGGAAGCAACAAAACCGGGAAGACGGGCGAGGATCTTATCATACCTGTCCCACCAGGTACGGTCGTGTATGAGGATGCATCCGGCCGCTTGCTGGGCGACCTTGTGGAGGCTCAGCAAGAACTGGTGGTCGCAGCGGGTGGCGAGGGTGGGCGGGGGAATGCCCGCTTTGCCAACTCCCGCAACCAGGCACCCCGCATGGCGGAAAAGGGTGCGCCAGGTGTAGAACGCTGGCTCAGACTTGAACTGAAACTGATTGCCGATGTGGGCATCATTGGTCTTCCCAACGCCGGGAAGTCCACACTGCTCTCTGTTGTGACCAACGCCAAGCCGAAAATTGCTGCCTATCCCTTTACCACGCTTCATCCCAATCTCGGCGTTGCCGATGTGGACGGGGAGGTGAGCATGGTGCTTGCCGACATCCCCGGGTTGATTGAAGGTGCGCATGAGGGCGCAGGTCTGGGGCACGCTTTCCTGCGACATATCCAGCGTACAAAGGCCTTGATCCACCTTATCGCAGGTGATTCGCTTGATCCGCTCGCAGATTACGCTCAGGTGAACGCCGAGCTTGCCTTGTTTGATGAGCGCTTGAGTGATCGCCCCCAGATTGTAGCGGTGAACAAGATCGATATCCCTGATGTGCGAAAGAGTCAGGATATTCTAAAAGAGTTTTTCGACGCTGAAGGCGTTGAGGTCATGTTTATCTCGGCGCTTGCACGGGAAGGATTGCGGGAGCTCCTCTATGCCGCATGGGGTGCGCTTCAGGCTTACGAGCCAGAGGAGGACGAAACCGGCTCCCTGCCGCTCTATCAAGCCGAACCGGATCCGATGGAATTCACCATCACCCGGGAGGAGGATGGCGCTTTCCGCATTCATGGAGCGGGCGTGGAGCGGGCTGCCAAGCGAACGTACTGGCAGTATGAAGAGCCCGTACGGCGCTTTCAAAAACTGCTCCTCGCGATTGGGGTGGAGGACGCGCTTCGCAATGTGGGAGCGGAGATGGGCGATACCGTCCGAGTTGCGGAATACGAATTCGAATGGGTGGAATGACGGGCGTTTTTGGGGGCACATTTGACCCTCCCCATGCCGGGCATTTGGCGCTGGCGCAGGCTGGCTGCCGTGAGCTGGAGCTGGATCACGTCCTATGGGTTGTGACGGGTGATCCTCCCCATAAAGCTGCACAGAAGATCTCCGCAATCGAGGATCGGCTCGCCATGGTGGAGCTCATGCTTGCCGGGCAGCCGCAACAGCGCGTATCCAACGCGGATTTTAAAAGGGAAGGACCGCATTATGCCTTGGGAACCATGCACTGGCTGCATGCGAATCATCCTGGCGTGCGCTGGGCGTATCTCATGGGGGAAGATTCGTTGCGCGATCTGGCCAGTTGGCATCGACCCGCGGCGTTTGTTTCCCTGTGCGAGATGCTGGGTGTGATGGAGCGGTCGGGGATCGATATCGATTGGGAAGGGCTGGAGCGGTCGATGCCCGGGCTTCGCTCGAAGGTGCGCTTCTTCAAGGTGGAGGAAATCGAGTTACGCTCACGCGATCTGCGTGAACGTGTCCGGGCAGGTGATTCCATCGCAGGAGCCGTTCACCCAGACGTTGAGGCATATATCCTCTCACACAGCCTGTACACCGCCTGACCTTCACGCAGAATCCAGCGTGGCAACACTTGAGCGCATCATTGTTCGCATAGCCACATGGGTCTGTTGCTTGTCGCCAAAACCATGGGGAGCAGGGGGGAAACGGACCGGAAATCGGTCGTGTGTTTACCCGCGCTCGATCGGCCGCTCAGGGTTGGAGCACCACTGAGACCACGACCCCGGATACAGGCGGACCGGACCCAGGCCGGCATACTCAAACGCGAGGGCATTCACCGCGGCAGTGACGCCGGAACCACAGTACACGGTCGATTGATCGACGCTGTGATTTCCCAGCGCGGTCTCGAGGGCGATTTTGATTTGCTCCGGTCGTTTCAGAAAACCATCAGGCATGAGGTTGTTCCCCCAGAAATGGTTCGCGGCGCCGGGAATGCGTGCAGCGACAGGATCGCGCGGCTCATGCTCGCCACGGTAGCGTTCAGGTGAGCGAGAATCGATCAGATGCAACGTATCGGGCGATGAAAGCGACTGAAGGATGTCATCCATGCTGGTGATGAGATGATTCTGTGGGGAGGGCTTGAAGCGAACCGGTTGATTGGTTTCCTCACCTTGACGTGTAGGCAGGTCTGCTTTGAGCCAGGATTGAATGCCCCCATCGAGCACACACACGGCATTGTGCCCGAGGTAGCGCAACAGCCACCAGGCACGTGCGGCAAAAGGCAGATCGTAGGCTACCACCTGTGTACCGGAATGAATGCCGAGACCCCCGAACGTCCGGGCAAGGTGTTCTACATCAGGCAGTGGATGGCGCCCTTGCTGTGGAGAAGGAGTGTCAGAGAGGTCTTCATCCAAGTGGACGTAGACCGCTCCAGGGATATGCGCCTGCAAATAGGAAGCTTGCCCTGCACTTGTGTCATCGAGGTTGAAGCGGCAATCAAGGATGACCCACTCTGGATCTTCAAGGTGTGCAGCGAGAGTATCCGCTTTAAGGACTGTGGAGTAGGTCATGGCGCTGTCCCTCCCGAACCAAGCGAATGTTTACAGGTTATTCGTCCTTCTCTTCGCGCTTTGGCACGACCCGTCGAAGCTGTTCAATGGAAATTTTGTTGGCGCGTCGGCATTTGGGGCATGGGACGTCATAGTGGACATCGCCGCTTTCTTCTAGCGCCTGAAGGGCAAACGCCAGCTCTTCTTTCTTCACGGAGAAGCTCCAATTGCAGCGGAAACATCGGATTTGCATGATCAGCCTCCAGAGGCGTATGTGAATCAGGATACCGTGGTTACCTTTGTCGTACGTTGCGATGCAACCGTCAGGGCGATGCCTGCGAGGATCAAGCCTCCCCCAAATATTCTCAGAGGGGGAGGGATTTCGTCAAGGATGAAAACGGCGAGAATCGCTGATCCGACTGGCTCGCCAAGCAGAAAGATGGATACGATGGCGGCAGGTAAATACCTCAAAGCCCAGTTCACCGTTGAGTGGGCGATGGTCTGGGGAAGAAGGGCGAGGAGGAAGAACCACACGTAGGTCTGTGGTTGATAGCCGTGAAAGGGAAGACCAGCCAGCGCCGAGACGAGAATAAGCAGTACTGCAGAAGTGCCATAGGTTCCAAAGAGATAGGGGAGCAGCGTGATCTCGCCCCGGATCCTTCTCCCGATGATGAGATAACCTGAGACGGCTACCGCACCTGAAAGCGCCAGCAGGTCGCCACGGAGCGCGGTACCTCCTAGAAGGCTGGCCAACGATGGACAAACGAGGCCACCGGTGGGCAGAAGGCAGATATCACTCATGCTCACCAGCACGCTGCCCATGAACGCGAGCCCAATTCCAAGCCATGTCCGCGGGCGAAGCGTTTCCTTCAGAAGAAATGGCGACAGCAAGGCGACCATGATGGGCGACGTTTGTACCAGCACAACCGAACTGGCGACGCTTGTGTATTCAAGCGAGGTGATCCATGTGGCAAAGTGCGCTGTGAGAAACACCCCCGAGAGAAGCGTGAGGGCGATGAGACGTTTCGGAAGTGTGGCGATTTCCTCTTCCCAGCGACGTATGACCCAGGGGAGCAGGAAAAGCGTTGCGATGGTGAGCCGGTAGGCAGCAATCACCAGTGAAGGTGCATCACGCTGGGCGAAGCGGACAAGGATCGATGCAGAGGAAGCGGCAAGCACCCCCACGACAAGAGGTACGTACGGATGCACGGGCGCATGATGTTGGGCCGAGGATGTCACGGACGAAGGGCCAGCCATATTTCCCTTTCTTGACAAAATGGAAAGCCGGAGTCTACAATCGCTCTGTCGTTCTGGCATATTAATCGAGACCGTAGTCCAGGTCAACCAGGGACGACACGGGAAGAGGTTAGGACGGAAATCACACCGGAAGCGCACAGATGGACCTTGACGGAAAAAGGTTTGCACTGTAGATATGGGATGAAAGGCCAAGTAGAATTCCGCCTGGTGGACAAAGGGCAACTGGCCACACGACCAATACGGTAACGTGCACGAACAGGACGATTTCCGAACTTCATATTACTTTGGAGGAAGAAGACATGACTCACATAATCACCAGCCTATGTCTGCGTGATGGCGGCTGCAAGGATGTTTGCCCGGTTGAGGCGATCGTCCCCGGCAAGCCGGTAGATGAATGGCCGCTGTACTACATCGATGCGGATACCTGCATTGACTGCGGTGCTTGTGAAGCGGAATGTCCTTACGGGGCGATTTTCCCGGAGGAAGATGTTCCCTCGGATTACACCGCCAAAGGCGGCGAATACCTCAATAAACCTGCAGGCACCGAAGGGTTTGATACCGTCTATGACGGCGAGAACAGCTTTGGTGATCCTGTGCATCTCGAACACACGCGCGTTCTTGAAGCTGGCGAAGTTGTTGATCTAACCCCCGATATCGAGGTCAACACGGAGTTTTTCGCCAGCGGTCCGGGTTTTGACGCACTGGAAGACTAATGCTGACCACCAGGCATTTTGAAGAGGGAGCCAACGGCTCCCTCTTTGCTTTATCGGAAGGACGATAGGTTACCGAAGGAGTCTGCCATGCATGACGTTGAAAGGGCAGGGCGCATGCTTCTGGATATGGATCCCTTGGATGAAGTTGTGGTACCCATTCAAGTGTTAACCGGCGCTCAGACCCGACGTGCCGTCGAGATCTTCCCTATCTCGGGTCGGAATCCGGATCATTCCGTCATCTAGGCCACAGCTGAAAAAAAGCTTGCTTTCGCTGAGCTGTAGCTGCGGCTGGGGTTGCTGGAGCCACCACGCGGCGCAGCGATCATGTCAGCAGCACGCGAGATGATGGAAGGTTGCCTGGACGAGCATTATGACTTGGAGGATTTCCGAGCTGGGGCAGGTATGAGTCGTCATATGAACATCAATGTGGTGATTGCCCATCGTGCCGGCGAGATCCTTGGTGGTGAACCGGGCGACGGCAGCATGCACCCCATTGATGATGTCACCCGTTCTCAGCTCATCTCTGATGTCGTCCCCACGATCACGTGCCTTGCGGTGCTCAAAAAAGCCCACGGACTCCTGGAATCGGTAGAGATGCTTGCCCTCACCATTAGGAGGAAAGCACGCAAGTTCGATCATGTCTTGAAGAGGATAATCACTCATCTTCCGGATGCTTTTCTCACGCGTCTGGGACAGGAGTTCCGGGGTGAAGCAGGCGCGATGCAGGTCGACGCAGATCGGCTGCGTGTTTCCTCGCAGCGATAGGTCTCCTGGGGATTGGCGGCACGGCTGCAGGCACAGGCCTGAATACCCGGAAGGTTATGGGGAAGCGATGGAAGATCGACGGTAAGTTCTGACACACTTTCCCCTCGAGTTGAGTGAAAATGGCTACGAGAGCATGCAGTCCATGGCGGTTGTTGAAGCCATATCCGGAAGTATGCGCGTGCTCGCGAGAGTCTTCGCGCGCATCGCCAAGGATCTATGCTTGCTGGCCTCTGGACCCGGAACCGGGTTGCATGAATTGCAGCTCCCTCTTTGGCAGCCGGGCGCGAGCATCATGCTTGGGAAAGTGAATCCGGTCATGGCCGAAATGCTCGACATGCCTCTGATCCGATATATTGGATGCGATGCGGCAGTGTCGCTTGAAACCCATGCGGGCCAACTCGAGTTGAATGTCATGATGCGCTTGATCGTACATGAGTTGTTCGAGATGATGGATATCAGCACCTGCACATTCACAGCCTTTGCGACGAAATGCGTCGACGGGGTTGAGATGTTTCCAACCCGGGCTGCGGTCTGGCTTGAGAGACATCCAATGATCGCTACGGCACTCATGCCCATGATGGGCTACGACCAGGTAGCCGGGATGATAAGCCTGGCCTATGAACGTGGTGAACCGATGAGGGATATCGTCAGCGAGATGGCTGAAGGGGGAGACCTCGCTCTGATATCCGGCGAAGGGACATTCACCCTCGAGGAAGCCAGGCACGCGCTGAATGACATCCATACCCTCACCGGGCGCGAGGCTGATGAGTCGCGGAAGCGTACCGCCTTCATTGTGGGCCGCGAGATGTTCCCTGGGCCGCTGGATTCCCAGTGATACCACCTGCCGCTATAATTGAGACATGCAGGGAATTATTGACGTTCATCCTCAGGCGTTGCAGTGCATGCGAAGGCATGTCGCGGAGGAAGCTCCCCTGGAAGCATGCGGTCTGGTGGGCGGTCGGCCAGGTGTGCTGCAGGTCGTTTATCCCGTGACGAATAGCCTGCAGAGCAGGTCGCGATACCGGATGGATGGCCAAGAACAGCTGGCTGCGTTTCTTGATATCGAATCTGCTGGTCTGGCGTTACTTGCGATCTATCATTCGCATCCAACGGGTCCGCAAACGCTTTCTGACATTGATCGAGAAGAACTACGCTACCCGGATTTACTCCAGCTGGTATGGTTCATTGCCGAAAATGCATGGACATGCCGTGCTTACCACGTGCTGCAGGGGGACATTCTTGAACTCCAATTGAGGGAAATGTCCGAGTAACTTCGCATGCTGAGCTGTGTTGTGATAGATGAATCATCCTGTGAGGATGATGTAGCGAGGTGATGAATGATTTTCTTATACACAGCAGTGTCGCTGGTGGGCGCCTATCTGCTTGGTTCCATCCCCTTCGGCATGCTGATTGTCCAACGCGTTCGAGGGCGTGATATCCGTAAATGGTACAGTGGGCGAACGGGTGGCACGAATGTGGGGCGGGTCGCCGGCTTCCGGGCTGGTTTCGCGACAGCGGTTCTGGATGTGTTAAAAGCCATGGGGGCGGTGTGGTTCGCACGTTGGCTTACGGGCGGCATCCCGCTCGTGGAAGTGGCGTCCGGTCTTGCAGCGATCCTCGGCCATAACTACTCGGTCTTCATGATTCGACGCGAGGAGGGCAAGCTGCGTGTGCATGGTGGTGCCGGGGGAGCAGCGAGTCTGGGTGCGGCGAGCGGATTGTGGCCGCCAGCATTGCTCATCATATTGCCAATGATCCCCCTGATTTATTTTGGCGTCGGTTATGCGTCGGTGACCACGATGAGCATCGCCTTTCTCTCAGGCGTCGTCTTCCTGGTGCGCGCGCTGATCGGGGTGGGACCATGGACGTACGTGCTCTACGGTTTGTTGGCTGAAGCCATCGTGATGTGGGCACTCCGCCCCAATATAGCTCGCCTTGTGCGTGGTGAAGAGCGTCTGGTTGGATGGCGTGCAAAGCGGAAGATTAGGCAGAGTGCGGGGACGAAAGCGGATGAATCCCAATCGTAGGAGCTCATGTCAACAAGAGCACCAGACCGAGCGTTAGAGAAGTAAAGATACCAAGTTCACGCCACCGACTGCGGTCCAGCCGGTGTTCAATGATAGCTTCTGTCAAGCTCTTCCCGAGGTAGACCACCACGCAGAAAAGAAGACCTGTCCGCAGCGGCGGCATTGGCCAGTAGTGGAGGGCCCAGATCGCTTCAGCGGCGATCATGGCTATCGCGGTGCTATATGGAAAGACGGATACCCCGGGATGGGATAACTTGAGAAGGCGCCAACCGATGGCAAGGGATGCGAGGAAGCTCAGAGGAACAGCATAGACTGCGCGCAGATTCGCAGCCTGAATGGCATACATCACACCCAGCAGCAGAACATAGGCCAGGCCAGTAAGGATGACGACGGCTGCGGAGCGGCGAGGATCGTCTGGGTTCTGCACGATATACTCGGCTATGAGTACAGCCATGAGGAGTATCGAGGCCAGTGGCAGACCGATCCAAAGGGCGGGCCCAGCGGGAACGCCTGCCAGGATGGAGCCAGCGGCGAGCGAGGTTATCGCGGGAATGATCCAGTGGCGAATGGTGGGTGTGCCTCGTAGGTAAGAGGGATGGGATTGAATGAGCCAGTCAGCGCCAGCTGCGGTGAGAAGCGCCGCGAGCATGATCATGATGAATTGGGTGTCCACATTGATTGTGACAAAAATGCCCAGCAGGACCAGGTCAAAACGGAGTGATGGCAGGATGACCATGCGCAGCAGGGTGAAGGTGATCATCACCATGGCGGTGAGCACGCTCAATCGGTCTCGATCAGGCAATGGTCTCTCGGGGTTCACGCCCGCATTCTAGCATCGCGTCAAGGGTCTGTCCATCTATCCAGCCTGCGGAGGAGCGAAGCGGATGTATAATCAGCGCATGTGGATCCCCGCTGCATTGTTAGGCTGGTTGATAGGCGTGCTGATTAACCTGCTCGCTGACCGGCTTCCGCGCACACGCCGAATAGAGAGACCGCGCTGCGGATTCTGCGATGGACCGCGCACCCCCGATCAAGCCTCAGCGCTGCTAGCCCTTGTGCTGGGCCGGAGGGCGTGTGCTTACTGTGGGGCGAAACGGCCGCTGCGCGGCCTGTTTGTCGAACTGGTTTCCATTGCTGCTGCGACAGCGATCGCCTGGCAAAGCACGTCGTGGAGAGCTTGGGGCGTTCAAACCTGGTTCCTCAGTCTGTATGCATTGATGTTTGTGATCGACCTGGAGCACCGTCTGATTTTGCATGTCACCAGCGTTCCAGCTATCGTCAGTTTCACACTTCTGCGTGGGCTTGATCCATCGGTCGGATGGTCCAAGACTCTGTGGGGTGGGTTTGCCGGGCTGCTGATGATGCTGCTCTTCTATCTCGCGGGAGGGCTGTTCTCTCGCTGGATGAGTCGGCGCCGGAAAGAGCCGATAGACGAAGTCGCCTTTGGCTTTGGAGATGTGATGCTGGGCTGTGCGATCGGCCTTGATGTGGGTTGGAGCGGTGTCGTCCTTGCTTTGTTCACCGGGATCCTGGCTGCTGGCCTATTCAGCCTCATAACCATCCTGTATCACCTCCTTCGGCGCCGCTATCGCCCCTTTATGGCGATCCCATATGGACCGTTCCTCATCCTGGGTGCTGTGTGGTTTCAGCTGGCAGGTCGCACCTTGATTCTTGGTCTGGCGGGCGGGGGATGAGGCGTTCTGCTCCCAGATTGTTCCAGAATTGTTGCGGCGATGCGACAGGTTGGCGTGTAGGACATAGGTGCTACAACAAGTCGGGGAACCTGACCCTATAATGAAGGTGCATGATCAGGCATCGCTGCAATGATATTTGTGCAAGGATGGACATGAAGATGAAGCTATTCAAACGAGGGAGAGAAAAGCGGCGCGGCCAGAGCCTTGTTGAGTTTACTGTGCTTCTGCCGCTTCTCATTATGATGATTTCGGGCTTGATTGAGTTCGGATTCATGTTGAACTATTACCTCGATATGATTGACGCAGCACGTGAAGCGGCACGCTTTGCCGCCGACGACGACCCCATCCGTCTCCCGGACGGTTCGTATGTCGACCCCAACCCGGGCTTCTACACACGTGCTCAGACCGTCACACTTGATTCCATAAATATCGGGTCGGGCGGTCAGATTACGCTCGATCCCACCACTGATGATGTGATCATTTCATGCTTCTCTGTGCTTGGCGGAAGCGTGAACCGCCGCTTCCCGGCAGGGAGCGGGGAAAATGGGCTCCCACTCTACGGAAACCATGTTTCTGATTTGACGAGCACAGAGATCAATGGCATGCTGGATCCCGCTGCGCCGAACGCAGGGCTCGTGATGGTCGAGATTTATTACAACTACAATCAGATCCTTGCATTACCCTGGATTACGGCTTTCGTGCCTGATCCTGTGACCCTGCACGCATACAGCATCATGCCCAATGCCAACGTCGAACCGACGCCGACTCCCTAAGTGAAGAGTGCTATGAAGAGCGAACGACTGCAACGCGGACAAGCCATGATCCTTCTCGCCCTGGCCTTCATTGGCCTGGCGGCTTTCATCGGTCTCGCTGTGGATACCGGGATCCTGTTCATTCAGATAGGTCACCTCCGGCGCGCAGCGGACGCCGCTTCCCTGGCGGCGGCCAACCAGTTCCGGGAAGGGCGCACGACGGCCCAGATCGAGGCTGCTGCGGACGAGTTCATCAACCTGAACAGCCTCAACCCGGCGAACGCTGATGTGTTCATCTGTGATTTCAGCGACCCGACGTCGGTGTACCATGATCCGACGCTCTGCCCGGCAGTTGGAGACCCTCCCCGCAAGTTCGTGCGCGTGGAAGCGAGCATGCCGGTTGAGTTTGCCTTCCTGCCGGTGGTTGGTTTCAACGCCATCAGCATTGGCGCGGAGGCGATTTCTGAAACTGCATCGGTGGATCTCGTGTTGGCGATTGACACCTCACCCTCCATGGCGTATGACGCTGCCTGTGATGACGGGGATGATGACGACGCCTGGGCCGAGACGAATCTCCCCGGCGGACTTGGCGCCCCGGATGGCGTTGCTGACGACTGTGGTGGGGGGCAGGTCGGCGGTTTTTCCGACGATTACTTCCGCGACCCGCTCAACTGCAACGGGCCGCGGCAGTGCTACCCGTTTGAAGATGTGCGCGCGGCTGCGATTGCGCTTGTCAGCCGCATGTACTTCCCATATGACCGCATGTCCATCGTCACGTTTGACACCAATGCCATCACTCAGCTGAACCTGAGCACCAGTCAGTCCAATGTTGTCAATCAGATTAACGCCATCGAGGTATCGCCCTCACCGCCTTGCCCCGGATACCCTGACCCGCGCGGTTGTACCTCGACCAATATCGCGGACGGCCTAGAAGCTGCCGGAAACCAGTTCGGCCTCTTCCAGCGTGAGGAGGCGGTGTGGATTGTGATTCTGTTGACGGATGGCGGCGCCAATGCCGCGACCGATTCGGGCGGCAACTGGATTTGCCCGGGAGCACCGAACTCTCCAGCGTGGGTATCGCCCTTCTGTCGGGATCCCGATTTTGAGGTCGGTAACGGCGCGTACGGCTACGATGCCGAGGATGCCGCCGAGGATGCGGCCCTGTTTGTGGGATGCCCGGATGCCAACTCGGCTCAACCAGCCGCGTGTCCTGCGCCCGGACAGGGGGCGGTCATCTTCACCATCGGCCTGGGCGACCTGGTTACCGACAACCGCGGCTGTGATCCGGTTGCCTATCCACCGGGTTATCCCGCTGGCTGCGAACCGGATGCCGGCGAGAAACTCCTGCGCTATATTGCCGGCGTGGGCGATGATGGTGACCCTGCCACACCTCCCGGTGTTGATCCTTGCTTTGGTAGCCCGACGGCGACGTCCTGTGGCAATTACTACTTTTCGCCAACCGGTTCGGGTTTGTTGAGGGTGTTTGAGGCGATTGCCTCGCGTATCTTTACCCGTATCACGCACTGAGCTGTACGACCTGAAGGGATGCTTTGATGGAGAAGAGGATTGCCAGCCAGCCAGCAAAGCCCCGGGAACGCCGACGCTTCAAAGGACAGGGACTCGTTGAGTTCACCATCGTCCTCCCGGTGCTGCTCCTCGTCATTTTTGTGATTGTGGAGCTTGCACGCCTGCTGCATGCATGGCTTGCGGTGGAAAACGGGGCGCGCTTTGGAGTCCGTTACGCGGTCACCGGGGAATATAATGACACCTACTGCAGCATCTATCCGGGCGGTGTCTGTGATGATCAGCCCGAAGAGGATGGCGCTCGCATCCCCTCCATCAAGGACGCTACCCGCTCGGGTTCGGTCGCGATTCTGCGCAATGAGACCCTCATGCCGGGCATGCCAGGGTACTATCAAATCACGGTTTGCTCCAACAAAGCTGGCGTCGTCTACTTCCCCTCCGATCCGGATACCAACACGCCCGCTGACTGCCAGCCGCTGGAGGATGCAGGAGGACCCGGGGACCGGGTCTCTGTCACGGTGGATTTCGATCATCCCCTGATTGTCCCCATCCTCAGCCAATGGTGGCCGCAGCTGCATCTCACTGCTCGTCGCGAGGGGATTGTGGAGCAATTCCGCGTGGCCCGTGTGGTTGGCCTGCCAGCGACCATTTCTTTCCCGACGTTTACCCCGACCAACACCTTGACGCCGACCGTCACGCCAACCCCTACGATAACGCCCACACCGACGACAACTCCCTGCAAAGTGCCGCCGGTCCTGAATATTCTCGAACCCGCGAATGGCAATGTGTACACAACCACCATCCCCGGGCAGGCGGAAGCCTACGACCCGGACAATGCCGATCCGGCGCTGTGTGCGGGTGTGGGCGCGGATGGCGAGGGCATTACGACCGTACTCTTCCGTATTGACTGGTGGAATGGAACGAACTGGGAGCAGGTCTACAACCATTCGGAAAGTGTTGCGCCCTTCTGCACCTTCGGCGGAACACCCTGCACCATTTTCGATCTGACGACAGTCTGGTGGCCCGGCGGCCACCTCATCAATAGTGGGCTGCACCGCATGCAGGCCAACGCACAGGACGATGAAGGCGAATGGAGCGGATGGCAGGAAGTGCAATTCTTCATCAATCCGCCCTCGACATTAACGCCCACGCCAACCGTCACACCATCCTGCCTGGGTGTTTCCTTTGGCTCCTTCCGCTTTGATAGCTATGGGCGGCTTAGCCAGCGCATCAACAACACAACCTATCCTGGATTGCGTGTCGTTTCTGTGACCTTTGACTGGGGTCCGCTCAACCAGGCTTCGAACCTCTACGGATGGAATGAGCGCCTGGACTGGCTTCGATGGAATGGCGCGGTCATCAACAATGGCAATGATTTCACGTCCACAACAACATCGAATATCAATATGCCGCGCGTTGTGGCAGTGGGAACCGACGTGAATGAACTCTACCTGGATATGGATGGAGGATTCGAAGGCCGCTTCAGTGATGCCCCCCTGAACTTCACCATTGCCCAGTTCGGATTCACGGTGAACTTCGACGATCCTACCTGCAATATTTCCTACTCGCCGTCGTATGTGACCTTGCCAACGCCAACCCTGACGCTAACGCCAACCCCAACGCGCACACCTACAATCACACCGACCATCACCAATACGGCGACCATTACACTTACACCGACCATCACGCGCACACCGACCATCACACGCACACCGACGATCACGCGCACACCGACGATCACGCCGACGCGCACGCCGACACGTACGCCCACGCGCACACCAACCATCACGCGCACACCAACGCGCACGCTGATCCCTACCATCACACCGACATTCCCGACCTCGACGCCGGTGCCCATGACGCCCACGATGACGCCTACGCCGACGAACACAGTGTGGTTTGATACATGATCTCGAACCCCTACCGGCCCTGCAAAGGCAGGGCCGGTTTGCACTTAAGCGTTTGCCCCCGATGGACCTGAAGCGTAGAATCATCCCATGAAGCGATGGAAGGACGTCCAGCGCCCCATTCTGCTGTTATCTGCAGGGTCGGTTGCGTTCTATACAATCTGGATGGTGTCGGGAGAGGCCTCCTCCATCCGCCAGACAACAGGCTTGCTGCTGACCGTCCTCACACGCGCTGCGGCAGCCCTTTTCCTCATGCGAATTGTGTTCTCCTGCGACGAGCGCCGGGTCAAACAAACCTGGCGTTTGCTCACGGTCGCCCTGGTCCTTTTTGCGTTCAGCGATGGGATCACTGCGGTGGCGGCCGTCGCTGGCGGAGATATGCTCCAAGCCCCGTCCCTGATCGATCTCATTTATCTGGCCGGTCTGCTCGCGGCCATGGCGATGGCCATCTCGTATCCCCTTGACCCGCCGGAACGCTTTGGACGCATTCGAGAACTGCTCGATGTCGGCATCCTCGTGCTCGCAGCCTCTACCCTGGCGTACCTCATTCTTGTGTTGCCCATCATTGAGCTCGGTCTCGTTGAATCTGCCCAGACGTTCTGGCTTTCAGCAGCGCCGTTGTCAGATATCAGCCTTCTGTTTCTATTTAGCCGCATCCTGCTGCGGCTTCCCAGTCGGCGTGAACGGTGGACATTGCGTTTGATCGCACTTGGCTTTATTGGCTATCTCGTCAGCGATGTGAGCGCGGGTTATGATGTGCTGCGCATGACGCCGGGTCCCCAGGGGCTGCGCTTTGCCAGTATCATGGCGGGATCGGTGCTGCTCATGCTGGCCGGTATGCGGTGGTTTCACGATGAGCCCGTTGGCATCCGCTTTCCAAGGCTCGAACGTTTCCGGTCTACCGTTGCGCCTCGCCTTGAACCCCTGCTCCCCATCGCGGTGACCTATGTGGTGGTCGGGTACATTCTCTTCGACTGGTGGTACAGCCAGGAGGTGAACTGGGGAGCGGTGTTTATGGCCGCCATCCTCTCCGTCTTGCTGGTCGCAAGGCAGGGTGTGGTGATCGGGCAGTTTGAAATGCGGCAATACGCGGCGCTGGTCCAGTCGACTGCCGATGCCGCCTTTGTCTGTGATCCCGGTGGGCAGCTGCGGCTCGCCAACCCGGCGCTTGAGATGCTCCTGCAGCGTCGTGCCACGGAAGACGAAGCGCTTCATCTCGGAGACATGGTTCATCCGGATGAAACGCCGGAGACAATGTTGAAAGCGGGCCGGGAAGGGGGATGGGTGGGAGAAACCCGACTTGTCGATGCGGCCGGTGAGACGGTACAGGTCTCGCTATCACTCATGCCTGTGCTTGACCGCAGCGGAAGTGTCCAGCTGCTCGCCGGAACCGCGCATGACCTACGAGAGATTGTGGAGCGGGAGGACGCACTCAAGGAAGCGCTGGACGAACTCGCCCAGGCACATCACTATCTTGAAACCCTGAACCGCGCCCTGGAGGAGAAAGTGTCCGCCCGTACGAAAGACCTGCAGGACACGGTCGAAGAGCTGCAACGGTTGAACGTCGAGCTCCAGAGTCTGGATCGGATGAAATCGGAGTTTGTCGCGCTTGTATCGCACGAACTGCGCGCACCGCTGACCAACATCCGGGCTGGACTGGAGCTCATCAGTGAAACGAGTCCTCATCTGGATGAAGAGACCAGACAGCGATTGCGAGTCGTCGAGGAGGAAACCATTCGTCTGGGCGGTTTTGTCGAAGCTATCCTGGACCTCTCGGCGCTGGATGCCGGTCGCTTTCCGCTCGATCCCTATCAGGTCCCAGTGCGGGCCGTCTTCGAGCGAGTCATACAGCGCCTTCCCGGAAGCGGCACTTCTACGCGAGTGAATCTGGACATTCCCGAAACGATCCCGCATGTACATGCCGATGAGCGCGCGTTGGAAAGTGTTGTGTTTCACCTGCTGGATAACGCTGTCAAGTACGCGCCGGAAGGACCGATCGAGGTTGTTAGCTGGCATGAAGGTGCGCGCGTATATACCAGCGTGACAGATTACGGCGAGGGGATCCCACCGGACCTACGGGAGAAAGCCTTTGAAATGTTTCAGCGGCTTGACTCGAGCGACACGCGTGAAATCTACGGGCATGGACTCGGGCTGCACATGGCCCGCCGATTTCTGAAGGCTATGCAAGGCGGGATTGAGGTTGAAGACCCTGGACATCAGGGTACGCGCATCGTGTTCTGGCTTCCGGAGAGCGCAGCGAACATCACAGCATAGCTGGTGGCCAGAGCCTGACGTGAGCTATGGGAAGGGTGGATTGCATGGAAAGCATCCTGGTTGTGGATGATGATCGCAAGCTGCTTGATATCTTGCGTGAGTATCTGACCTTCAAGGAATACAAGGTTATCACGGCGGTGCGCGGCCAGGATGCGCTGCGCCTATTTTATGAGGAACGCCCGGATCTTGTTGTTCTGGATGTGATGATGCCCGGCATGGACGGGTGGGAGGTGTGCGCGCGCATTCGGGAACTTTCTGATGCCCCAATTGTTATGCTCACAGCAAAGACGGATGAGCAAGATAAGTTGCGTGGGTTCCGACTCGGCGTGGACGATTACGTCACCAAGCCGTTCAGCAACGCGGAATTGGCTGCCCGCATCCGTGCCATTCTCTCACGCACTGCAGCGCAGCGGGCGGAAGATGTGATGACTTTCCGGATCGGTGATCTCGAAGTCGATATGCGCAGGCGTGAAGCTCGCCTAAAGGCACAACATCTGGACCTCACCCCAACTGAATTCCGGGTACTGGCGGCACTGGCACGGCGTGGTGGTGAGGCTATTTCGCAGGAGGAGCTCATCGAAGAGGTCTGGGGCGATTATCGCAAGGAGGGGGGGAGCGCTCTGCGTCGCTATATCTGGTTCCTGCGTCAGAAAATCGAAACTGATCCCAAAAAACCGGATCGGCTCGCAACAGTACGAGGCTATGGGTATCGACTGGAGGGATGATCAGGAAGTGGTTGAGCATCAAGCCGCAGCGATTGCTGCGGCTTTTTGTGGTTTAAGGGACAAAGGTACTAACTTCAGAACGGTTCCTGTAAGGTGGCTGTAAGGAGGAAATCAGCCCCGCTGCACTACACTTGGTATGTGCCCACCAGGCATGCGCACATGGATTCTGTAAAGCGGAGAGGTGTTATGAAAAAGCAGGAGGCGAAAGGCAAGCTGCGCGGTCAGGCTCTTGTTGAGTTCGTGCTCGTCCTGCCACTTCTTCTCTTCATCATTTTCTTCATTATTGAAATGGGACGTCTCCTTCATGCGTGGGTCGCCGTGGAGAACGCAGCCCGCTTCGGAGTGCGCTACGCCGTAACCGGTGAGTATAATGCCGCACATTGTGCGCTCTTTCCGGGGGGTGTTTGCGACGATCAAACCGAGCAGGATGCTGCACGGGTTCCCTCGATTGAAGATGCGGCGGAATCTGGCGCTGCTGGCATCTGGCGTTCGCCAGCAGCACTTGTCGGCGAGCGCGGCTATTTTGATGTGACGGTTTGTTCCAATAAAAGTGGCGTGATCTACTTCCCCTCGGATCCCGACACCAGCACCCCGGCAGATTGCCAGCCGACGGAGGATGGAGGGGGACCTGGCGACCGGGTCTCCGTTACGGTCGATTATGATTTCCCGCTGATTTCCCCCATCCTGAGCTCCTGGTGGCCTCAGCTCCATCTCACCGCCCGACGTGAAGGCATCGTGGAGCAGTTCCGTGTAGCCCGCGTCGTCGGACTACCCGCGACGATTGCGCTGCCGACGTTCACGCCAACCAATACGGCTACGCCAACGATTACACCCACACCGACCATTACACCCACGCCGACGAGCACACCCTGCAAAGTCCCGCCTGTGGTGAACATTCTGGTCCCGGCCGATGGCGCGACCTACAACACCACGCTGCCCTCGCAGGCGGAGGCGTATGATCCCGACAACGCCGATCCGGCTGTTTGCATGGGGGTCGGCGCAGATGGGCAGGGCATTGACCGCGTCGAGTTCGTGTTTGAACGCTGGAATGGAACAGGATGGACCGGCATCTACAGTCACACCGAAGGCGTGGTGGGCTACTGTGGCTTTGGGGGAAATAGCCCCTGCACGATCGAGGACCTGGAGGATGGCACCTGGCCTAGCGGCACGGCAGTCGAAAATGGCCTGCATCGGGTGCTTGTGCGAGCACGCGATGATGAAATGGTGTGGAGCGGCTGGGAGGAAGTTCAATTTTATCTCGATGTGGCGCCCACGCCCACACCGACGCTGACCCCCACACCGGATTGCAACGACATCGCCATCACCAGTATCTGGTTCTCTGGTGATGACCTGCGCGCGAGTGTACGCAACAACAACCCGACGACCATTTTCCTGACAGGCTCCACACTTCTCTGGGAAGAGGTCTTTACCAATGAATTTGTGAACTACGTTCAGTACAATTGGTCCACCTACTACAACGGCAATGACTACAACTCACCCACAACGGCTAGCCCGAGCAATCCAAGCGCATATCCGCATGCCCCCGGCACGAACATCACATGGCGCGCGGATTTCAACAATACCGGCGGGACGATGGCGGGCGATTTCACGCTCAGTCTGACGTTCGACAACCGCTGCACGGTGAGCGCATCCATCGGACGGCCAACGCCTACACCCACGCTGACACCGACCATCACTGCAACGGCGACCATCACGCGCACGCCGACCATCACGCCGACCATCACGCCGACACCCACGCCCGATTGCTCCGACCTCACTGTGACCAGTGCGCGGCTTAATGGTGATGACTTTGAGGTGCGCATCCGCAATCGCAATCCCATGACGGCCTATCTCACATCTTCATTCATGACATGGAACGATGCTTTTGCGCCGCCCATGTATTTCAATTTCATGCAGTTCAACGGCAACCGTTACTATACGCCCAATTCCTACAATTCACCGATTTCTGCGTCTGCACCTTCGATCGGGCTGAATCCAGGCGATAACAAATGGTGGGAAGCGGATTTCAACCTGAACGGGCAGCCCTTCTACGGTAGATTCTCGGTTTCCCTCACCTTCGATTTTCCGGGCTGGGGTACCTGTAATGTCAGCCGGACGATTAATATTTCACCGACCGCGACACCCACATTCACGCGTACCCCTACCATTACGCGCACACCAACACGCACGTCTGTACCGTCCATCACGCCGACACTCGGACCGACCAGCACTGATGTACCGACCACACCGACGTTTACACCGACACCGTTTGAACTTGATGTCTAATCTGGTCTGAAGGGTCCGAAGGTCAACCTTGAAAGCCCCGCTCAGCGGGGCTTTCTCTTTTTGGAGGGCCTGCAGGCATCACCCAGAGGGGTTAGGACGTTGGGGGTATACGAATATCGCCTTTGTGTAGGGCGATTGAAAGGTCATTAGCCGGCAACCTCCTGTACGATTCTGATGGGTATGAGCCATCATCTTTTCATAGGAGGTAGAACCTGGATGGGGGATTCCAATCACATGGAACATCAACATGGCAGGGTGCTCATTGTCGATGACGATGATGCCTTTCGCCGTCTACTGGTCCGTCGTGCGGTGCGTATGGGTTTGGATGTGGCGGATGCATGCGATGGCGCCAAAGCGATTGCCCTGCTGCACGCCGCAAGCTTCGATATCGTCGTCGCGGATCTCTACATGCCCGAGGAAGATGGGCTACAGGTGATCAAGGTTGCCCATGAGCGAGATCCTGATATGCAGACGATCATCCTCACCGCGTCAGCGAGCGTCGAGACAGCCATTCAAGCGCTTCGTAATGGCGCATTTGATTACCTGACGAAACCGCTGAGCTCTCTCGCTGATTTTGAATTGGTGCTTACACGGGCGCTCGAACTGCGCAGATTGCGCAAGGAGAATGCTCGGCTTTTTCAGGAGGTCAAGCGCCTGGCGGTGACGGATCCGCTTACATGCCTGTTTAATCGTCGCAAATTGGAGGCGACACTCTCGATAGAAATGGAGCGCGCCGCGCGCTACTCCCGTCCCCTCTCGATGGTGATGTTGGACATAGATGACATGAAATCGATCAACGATAACCATGGCCATCCTGCCGGAGACGAGGTCCTGGTCATTGTGGCTGATGCCATCCGTAAACATATTCGCCGAGTCGATGTCGCCGCACGTTATGGCGGTGATGAGTTCATCATCATTCTTCCCGAGGCAGAATGGAAGGAAGCCGAGGGGGTTGCCCTTCGCGTTGTGGAGCAGATTCAGGGCACACAATTCATGGGCGACCGCCTTTCTGTAAGTGCCGGGGTTGTACAATGGCAGAAAGGAATCCATTCGGAGAAAGCCTATGTGGACAGTGTGGACAGAGCGATGTACACCGCCAAGCGTGCCGGTGGCTCACGGGTGCACGTTGAGCGGGATGCATATTCGTAGGGCTGGTACTGTTAGGAACGAGCTCCTACTGGCGCCATGTGGCAATAGTGCTATGGTATAGGAGTGATTGATCAGTCGTTCGCGAAGGGGCATGAGGCTCGTTCGCTATTCGCCTATTGTGGGGGGTATGGAACAAGAGCAGTCAACAAACCAGCGCAAGCGTAAGAGCTGGGCGGCTTTCTTTCAGAAGCAAGCCCGTTTTGACGTACCCATACCTGGTTGGCGTAGTCTTCGCGTGCAATTAATTGTGCCCTATGTGCTGCTCACCCTGATCATTGCGCTGGTTGGGACGTACGTGATTACACGTCTTGTGACCTCTTCCGTTCGTGAACGATTTATTAACCAACTCTTTGATGCGAGCCGGTCTGTCTCAGATAGCTTTGTTCGTCTGGAAGAAGAGCAGCTGGCTGATCTACGTCTCATGGCGTATACACAGGGCGTATCGGATGCTGTAGAGCGCGACGATGCGGAAGAACTACAAGATATTCTGTGGCCGTTGATGCTCAATAACGATGTCCAGGCGCTCGCTGTTGTTAATCGGGCAGGGGAAGGCGTGATCACCCTCACGCCATCCGATGGGGAAGGGGATTACGTCGTTTCTTATGGGGAACCGTATGGCGTTCTTCCCCTTGTGGAGCAGGTGCTCTCAGGCAGCGTGGACCAGACGGGCGACAAATATGTGGGCGTGGTGGCCACGACGGAAGGCGATTACCTGTTCACCGCCGGTCCTATTCCGGACGAAGATGGCAATCTCATCGGTGCGCTCCTCGTAGGCACTCCCGTTGATGACCTCGTTGCCGTGATGAAAAGCCAGGTGCTTGCCGATATCCTCCTGTTTGGTCAGGATGGTGCCTACCTCATCTCTACTCTCCTCATTCCCGACGAGCATATCCGTTTGGTCGAAAGCGAAGTCGAGAGCCGGCTCGAACAAGGTGTCACTGACGTCTGGCAAACACAATTCTCCGGGAGGAGATATGAGTTGGCCTTCTCTCCCTGGCTGCTCCGAGGATCCCGAGCGGGTACCATGGCGGTTGCCTTGCCGAGCAATTTCATCGTAACCACAATGGCGACCAGCCGCAACAGTTTCAGTTTCATCTTTGCTCTGGGGACTGTGGCGATGATATTTCTCGGTCTCCGGCTTTCCCAGAGCATTGCTACACCCATCCTGCGCATGCGAAATGTATCTCAGGCGGTGGCTTCGGGAAACCTCGATCAAGAGACGGGAGTCGAGCGGGGGGATGAAATTGGGGATCTCGCAGCAGCGTTTGATGTGATGACCCGCCGCCTGAAGGAGCGCACAGCTGAAGCTGAAAAGCTGTATGGACAAATGGTGGAGAGGAATCTTGAATTGGCGGAGATCAATGATCGCCTCCAGCGCACGCGCGCACAGCTGGTTCAATCTGAAAAGCTTGCAGCTGTCGGCCAGCTAACCGCCGGCATTGTGCATGATGTCAAGAACCCGCTCGCCGTGATCAAGGGACTCGCAGAGGAACTTGATGAGGAGGAGCTCGGAGAAGATGTAAACGAGAGCCTTGCCATGATCCGAGACAGCGCGGCCAAGGCGAACAGGATTGTTACTGATTTGTTGAAATTTGCACGCCAATCCACACCTACCAAGAACCAGCGCGACTTGCGTGACACGATGGACACATCGCTTCGCTTGACGGAATACCTCACGCGGAAAAGCGGCGTCAAGGTCATTACGGATTATCCGGAGTCGCCGGTGATGGCCATGGTGGATGCTCAGCAAATTGAGCAGGTGCTCGTGAATCTCATCACCAATGCCGTTCAGGCTATGCCGGATGGCGGTGAAATCAAGGTGAAGGTCTACAGGAATCACGAGGAAGTTGGTGTGCTTATCAGGGACACGGGTGTCGGCATTCCCGATGAAAACCTCAGCCGCATCTTTGATCCGTTCTTTACGACGAAGCCCGAGGACGAAGGTACAGGACTGGGGCTCTCGGTGAGTTACGGGATCATGGCGCAGCATGGGGGACGCATTGATGTGGAGAGCCAGTTGGGTGAGGGCTCGACCTTTACGCTGCACTTCCCGCCAGGACTTCTGGAGATGGAAGCGGCGGAGGATGAAACATGAGGTTCGATGAGGTGCGTCACGCCAGGTCCAGCCTGGCAGCAATGGAGGAGGATTGAGGGCGATGGTTGAACCGAGAATTCTTGTCGCCGATGATGATCCCATGCTGCTGCAGTTGATGGCGAGGCGTCTCATCAAGCTGGGCTACCAGATAGAACAGGCAGCCGATGGTCATGAAGCACTTGCGAAGATTGAGTCGATGGATTTTGATTTAATTGTCACGGATATTTACATGCCCGAAGTGACCGGGTTAGACATCATTCAACATGCCAGAGCCAGGGATCCACATCTTCAAGTCGTTGTTGTGACAGCTTCCGCCACATTGCAGAATGCGATTGAAGCTTTAAACAAGGGTGCCTTTGGCTATCTGAACAAGCCCTTCGACCACCTCAGCGTGTTTGACAATGCTGTCAAGCGAGCCCTGGACTACCGGCGCTTGATTCTCGACAACCTGCGCATGGCAGAAGCCCAGCGCAAACGCGGCGATTTGCTCGAGGATGAGGTCACGGAGCGCGTCATTCGACTTCGCCGAAAGCAACAGGAAACAGCAGCGATTTTCGCCTCTCTCCCCATTGGCATTATTGTTGTCGGCCAGGATGGCAGGCCCATCATGCGCAATCCTCAGGCAGATCATTACCTCTCAATTGATCGTGACATGGAAGAGGGACCGATACGGAATTTCATCGATGAGGCGCGCGCACGCCCAGTTGAATATGTTCGTTCCATCCGGTTGGCCGATGAGGATCTGCGTCTTTCCAGCGCGCCGTTGATCGAAACCGGCGACGTGCATCGCATTTTGATCAGCATCCAATCTGACGGGCGCAAAGAAGGGGAGGTTAATGCAGAGGTTCAGGCTTCCCTGGCATACCTCAAACGGGAGTTGGTGTGGCTCTCGAAGAGGCCACTAGACCTGACTACCCTGCAGGCTGTCCGGCAGATGCAGCAGCAGGTACGTGTGTTGGCCACGCAGTTCATCAGTGCCGATGAGACCATGCTCCTTTCGCCAGATGAGGTGGCGCAGGATCTTGAGAAGGGCACCAGCCATCCGGATGACGAAATAGAACAAGGATGTTGAGAAGCGCAGGCATCCTTATGAAGGGATTATTGTGGAGCAGCCGATAGCCTCTCGAGATGAAACGAGAGAGCGTTTGCCAGAATGGTTGTTGTTCATCCTGGCTCTGGTGGTCTTCTTGCTCCTCTTTCTGTGTGGGGAAGTCGCGATTACAACCGGGATCCCGAATGCCTCGGCGGATACGCGCTCGATGCTCGTGGCCAACTACGGCGTCTGGCCGAACATTCGCTACCGTGATGTAGAGCTCTCCATCCTGGACGCGATCTTCTCGGATCGCGGATCCCCATCAGGCGATGTCCGTGTAAGGCAAGACTGCTTCCTGCCAGGTGATGGCTGCGGTCTGCCAATGCCAACCGTTACATTGCCTGCGACAGCGACAGCATCGGGCTCATCACCTACAGGAGAAGCGACCGGCACTCCGACAATCACCGCGACCCTGTTCCCTACGAGGACATCGGTTCCACCAACTCCGCGCAACACGCCCACGCCAACACCCAAGGTCTACCCCATCAAACTCGCTGACCCATCCTCTCTCGGACCGGGAGGGGTGGTTACGTTTGAAATCATTGTCATCAACTACGGGAGCATCCCGCCTGCCCATCTTGAGACCGTCATCGATCGTCTTCCAGCAGGGATGCGTTACATCTCGGGTTCAGGAAGCCCGTCGCCCGCCAGTGTGGATCCCTCCGGACGGATACTTGAATGGAGTTTGGATGTCTACATCCCTCAAGGCGGAATTTATATTCTGAGCTTCCGTGCCCGTGTTGATAATCCCACCAGCGGGGGAATGCTGGTTAACGAGGTAGAAACACGCGGGGATAACATTCAGACGGCGATTAACAACCAGAGCGTGAGCGTGTGGACGCCAACACCAACCGTCACACCTACCAGCACAGCCACGGCTACGTCCACTGCGACGGCAAGCAGCACGCCGACAGAAACGAGCATGCCGCTAGGATCACCTACCAACACACCCACACCAACCAATACCGGCACCCCGACAATGACGCCAACTGCAACCCAGACCGCTACGCAGACGGCGACGCCCACCGCCACAGCCACACCAACATCAACGTCGACAGCGACCGTCACCAGCACGGTGACACAGACCCCAACGGCCACGACCACGCCAACCAGGACCGCTACAGCAACAGAAACATCCACGCCGACTCAAACCGCAACCCCCACGCGAACGCCAACGATCACCCAGATACCGACCATCACACCAACACCGACCATCACACCAACACCGACCATCACGCCGACTCCGACTCAAACGAGCACACCCACCTCCACGCCGACTCCAACACTCGTCCCACCCAGGTTGTTCATCGATGTGAATGCAGATGCGGTCCTCGTCCAGGTAGGTGATACGGAAGACTTCCACCTGGCGTATGGAAATATCGGTCCAAATCCAGCATATGGGGTTGTCTTGAGTGGATCGCTTAGCGGACCGTGCTCCTTTGTTGGGGGGAGCCCCTTCCCGCGAACGATCGGTACGCTTGGCTCAATGGCAGGGGGAGTGTTGGACATCACCGTTTTGGCTGAAGCGCCCGGAACCTGTCAATTGGGGGCTACACTGTCGGCGACAAATGCAGCCAGTGACTCCGATGCGGACAGCTTCCTGATGGCGGCTTCGGTGCCCGGTCTACCACACGGACGCGGTGTGGTGGCGATGATCAATGAACGCTTTTATCTTGGCTCGCAGGTTGAGCGCTGGCTGGGTGGGCTTACGAGTCTCCTTTCCCAATCAACGGGGGACACACTGACTTACGTCCAACCATAAAATCGATGGCGGCCTGATGGCGGCGCTCTTCAGCTTGGGGTGAAATGCTGAAGCGTTTCCAGCGCTTTCCTGGCAACTTCCTCAGAGGAACGTCCGGATGTATCGATATAGATGTCGCAGTTCTCTCTGGCATGCTGCAGGCGACGCTGTTGTTCGGCATGGTCGGTCGCATTCCAATTGAGGTGCTTTCGCCGCTGACAGGTTTCAAAGTCTGCGTCGAGATAGATGAGAATGTCGGGAGAGGACAAGCGCGCCCACATATCGGGCACAAAGGAGTGTTCCTGGGCGATCTGATGTGCCCAATATCCGGCTTCCTCCAGCTGAGCAGCCAGCGTTGACTTGCCTGCTCCACAGGGGCCGACAATCGCAATTGTAACCATCTCCCCCTTGCGTACAGTCACGAACAACTCCTAGCAGGTAATTGGAAAGTCGACGCTCATCCGACGGATGTCGTGGTTTCCGTCCTCGATGATGAGGGCAACGAGTACGCTGATGTCGTCGATGGGGCGGCCATGATCAAGTTCGATCGCGCGCGAGAGCAAATGGTCTGCCCAAACCCGGGCGCTTGGCTCGGCATGTTGGATGAGATACTGGATTTCGTGGTGAACATCGACTCGCTTTCCCTCCCGATCCCCAGCGTGGACAAGCCCGTCAGAGTAAAGGACGGCTGCGAGGTTGGGTTCGAGCGAGATTTCCTGGATTCGTGGTCGAATGCCCCGACGCGTTCCAACCGCATCGCTGGGTGCATCGAGAAGAGAGATTTCATGCTCGCGCACCAGGATGGCGGGTGCATGATTGTTTCTTGTGATGACGAGTGATTTCGTGTAAAAATCTACCGAGAGGATGTTGAGGGTTGCCGACACTTTGCCCTGCCGGTAGGTGAACAAGTAATCAGACGCCGCTCGCGCTGCAGCACCGTCGCGAACCCCATCGGCGAGTAAACTGATCGCCTTTCGGGCGACAACGTTGGCGATGGCCTTGGCTGATCTCCCTGACATCTGGCCGTCAACAAGAACGAAGGAAACACCCCCTCCCGGCCGTTCAACCATTTCCACCGTATCGCCACTTTCCGAGGAGGCGTACTTACCGACTTTGGCAGCTGCAAAAAGGGCTTCCATGTTGTGCATTCTACATCGGCAATCCGGACCTGTCCAATCTGTAAGGCAACGGCAAGGTCGCTCTTCAAGAGAATGCGCTACATTCATATCATGGGTTTACATGCAGGTGGTTGACCTTCGGAGGATGGCTTGAAAAACGCAGTCCAACAATATATTCATCTGCCAACCGCGATAGAGCGGGCGATTGGACTTGCGTCCATGGATACCCGTAAGAATGTCGCTGTGATTGCGGAGTATCCGGCACATATGCCGGCTGTTGAAGTCGTCATGCAGGATCTTGTCCAGGCGCTTATTTTCCTCATCCGTACGATGGTTGAGCTGACGCATGGCGATGAAGTTCGTATTCGTGCCTCGCTTCCACTGGCAGGTGAGATTCCTGACGTATTGCAAGCACGAGCAGATGGCGTGGAAGCCTTGCAGGAGGGGGGGCCCTGGGCCCTCGTTACCGTCTCCGATGTGGATGCACCTGCTCGGCTGCCGGATTCCCCTATCGATCAAGTGACAATCCCTGTCGATGCGTACATCCCGACTTCCATGGCGGAAGTTCGGGCGTTGATTGAGCGGCAGGATGGGCATATCTGGATGGCCCATAAACAGGAGGTGGGTCTGCGTTTTACGCTTGCACTTCCGCTTCATGCTGCCAGCGGCAGCAGCGCGGACCTCTCGTCCCTTCGAAAGATGGTTGAAACCCATTTACCGGGAGCTGTACAAAAACAGCGATTGCTGGTCTATGTTGAAGCCGACGAAATGCGTCAGTTGCTGCATGCCGATCTCACCAGAGCAGGGTATGAAGTGACCATTGCGGAGAGGGGGGAAGAAGTACTCCCTCTTTGTCGCAATGTTCAGCCTGACATTGTCATGCTCGATCTTCTTGCACGATCACCACAGGCATTTGATATTGCCCTGGTGCTGAAGCGGGATCGAGTGACCCGCTCCATCCCCGTCCTCTTCCTCACAGCGACTTTCTCGCCGGATGAAGGCATTCGCATGGGCGCGGTGGATTTTGTGTTGCGCCCGGTTGGAACAGGCGCCTTGCTTTCGGCGGTCGATGCGGTTGTGCAATCCGGCCTGGACCCAGCATCCCGGCTGCTGGTTGTTGAACCCGATGACGTCGTCCGCGAAAACATGCTGATGATGATCCGCGCACATGGATACCTCGTCACGGAAGCGACAGGCTCTGAGGAGGCACTTGCTCTGGTGGAACGTCTCATGCCGGAGCTGGTGTTGGTAAACGCTTCAGTCGCCCGCAGCAGGGATTACTTGCTCATCCGCGCGCTGAGACAGCTGTCCGGTGAAATGAAGATTTATGTCCTTGCGGATGCGCTCTCGGATGAGGAAGGTCAGGCTGCCATCACACGCGGGGCGTCAGGGTATGGCGAGACGGACCGCCTGCCAGAATTATTATCGAAGGCTCGGAATGGGGATACGGCGGATTTGGATGGGGAGCGGTTCCACTAATACACGTGGACGACGGTGCCGTAACCGGTTTCCATGAACACATCATGTTCGATAGGGGGATTGGTCCATCGGAAGAGCCATTTCGCTTCCTCGGGACGCATGTTCACACAACCATGGCTGCTCGGACGTCCATAGTTGCAATGCCAGTATGTGCCGTGGAAGGCAACCCCGGTCAAGTGGAAGTACGATACCCAGGGCACACCCGGCAGCTCATATGCTTCCAGATTTGATGTAAGATGACCATCCCCCATGTGACGTAGCGGCATCTTCTTATCGATATAGAAGCGCCCGGTTGGGGTGTCGGTAGGGATGCCATTCCCTCCATCAGGATCGCGATCAGGGACGCCGCTGGAAATGCGAGTCCTGAAGACGATGCGATCGCCCTCGAAAGCCATCATTTCCTGCTGTGCAATAGATACCTCGATGCTTTTCTCATGACTGGGAACATGGGGAGAGATCGGGGTGAGTTCCTCGGGTTCGATCCGACGGAGGTGTTCGGCGCGGACATAGTAGGGGAGATGGAGGAGATCATCCCGGATCCGATACCAGAGACGTTCATCCTCTCCCTCTTCCAATGCTTCCACCCAGTGCAGTGACTGATAGTAAAGGCGGTAGAGAGGATCAGTATGAGGGGAGGGATCACGATAGCTGCGGGTGAAGGGTACGCTTACTTCGAACAGGGCGCCATCTTCAGCGAAATCAGCGCGCGGCATTTGAATATCCCAGCGCACAGGTTGTACGTAGCCTGAATGAATGTATCCATCCGCAATGCGATACCAGATGGGATTGTAGGCGGGTCCGTCATCAGCCACCAAACGCTCTTGAAGCGTGAGGACGCTGTCGCGTTCGATCAGGGCGAGCTGTGAAGCCGAAAAGGAGGGTTCCTCGTAGAGCCCTATCCATGAGACCGTTACGCGTCCCAGATTATTGGTTGTGAGCGCGAAGGGTCGCTGTAGTGGAAGCGAAAGTGCGCCGAAGAGCGTGCCGCTCAGCTTGAGGAAAGTCCTTCTGGAGATACGTTCCATCATGCTGACATTGTACCGAAGCCCAAGCATGCAAGCAATAACAACATTTCCATGGAGAATAAGAAAGGAAGAATGGTATAATCTGCCACCTTTTCTACTTCGCTGATCAGAGAGGTGCCTTCTGCGATCCTTCCTCGCTATTACGCTGTCGTCCGATCTGAAAGCCAAGATTGCTGATACCTTCACACCTCTCCGAGAATCTCTCCCAAGTAGTGTGCGCTGGGTGAGGTGCGATCAAATGCACCTCACCGTAAAGTTCCTTGGAGAGCGTTGTGAGAGCCGGATAGACACGCTTAAGGCGTGCCTGACGAGCCTGGTAGATGCCCAGGAACCTTTCACGATGGGTGTGTGCCAGGTGGGTTGCTTTCCACATCCGGGTCGACCAAGGGTTCTTTGGATCGGCGTGCATGAAGGCTCGGGAAAGTTGCTTCGTTTGGTAGACGCGATCGAAGAAGAACTGGCGAACTTGGGGATAGAGCGGGAACGGAGACCTTTCCATCCCCATATTACCGTTGCGCGTATCAAGAAACCCCTTTCGAAGGGTGACCTCCGGCGTTTTCAACAACAGCTTGAGGCAGCGGAAGATGGGATCCTGGGTCTGGAAGCCGTGCGAGAGGTCATTCTCTTCCGGAGCGACCTGCATGCGGAAGGGCCGATCTATACGGAGGTGCGAAGGTTTTCTCTGGGGCAGCGGTGATGAGACAGAACGGGGTTGTCGCGGTCATCGGGAGCAGCGTAAGCAGCGATGAGAATGCCCATTCTGCTGAACGGATCGGGGGGATTCTCGCCGGTGAGGGTTGTGTGCTCGCCTGCGGCGGCAGTGACGGTGAGATGCGGGCAATCCCTATTTGAGCGTCGTTGTTCCGGTGAACCTTGGTTGCGCGCGAAATCCAATCATTGTGCAAACGGGATAGGTGGTTTTTGCCAAAGGGGGGAGCGTGTGGAACCCGTTTCGAAATCGGGGATGCTATCAAGATAGGCCGAGAGGTGATAGGATTAACCACGTGGAGACTTGAACCTCCCACATCCCAGGAAGGTCGTATTCTGCACGTTCAATCGGCGGATGAGGCAGCGTGAAAGCGCTGGACATCCTGCGCACAATGGAGAGATGTCTGAACGAATGAGCGATGAAGCGATGGAGTTAGCCCGAAGTATTGTTGCGGTTCTCGATGAGAAAAAAGGTGAAAACATCCTCCTGCTTGATCTGCGGGGGACCTGTAGCTTCACTGACTACTTTGTTCTGTGTGATGGTGTAAGTGCACGCACATTAGGCGCGCTTTCGGATGATGTCCAGCGGTCTGTGAAGAAAGAATACAAGCTGAAGGCCCAGGGGGTTGAAGGTGACAAGGAGAGCGGCTGGATACTTCTGGATTACGGTGACGCTATCCTGCACCTGTTTTCTCCGGAAATGCGGGAGTATTACCGGCTGGAGGACCTGTGGAACGAAGGGAAAGTCGTTCTGCACATGAGTTAACTCTCCGCGCAGGAGCTCAAGCCACTTTTCTCTCTACAGGAGCTGATCCAGGGCTCCCTGAACTTCAAGTCCGGCATGCCGGCCCCGGCCGGCAAACAGTTCTTTCCCTTTTCGAGTAGACAGGCGCACATCAACGGTCGCTTGCAGGGTTTCGTTAACATGAAGCCCCATGTCGTTTCGCGTGGGACCGAGGATGAGCCCACTGGTGCCCGTTGTCGCTGTAAGGTCAAGACGATGATGCTGGTCAGAGAGTGTAAGGCTCACATGATCTTCCTGGATGACAAGGTTGGTCAGTTCGGCTCCGGTGTAGGTAGCGAAACGGTAAAGTTTGCCTTCATGCCACAAGCCCACAATAAAACCTCGGAATGACGTACCCATGAAGGGGATATTCGCGATCGAAGTGGTGATGCTGGTCCCGATTGTTTCGAAATGGTTGGATTGAAACCAGATCCATGCTGAAGGAAAGGATCTCCCCCAGTCCTTCTCGATATACCCTCGCCCGCCACTGAAATCGAGCTTCCGGTTTCCCGTGAAGAGTTGTCCCGTAATGTCATGATCGAAGCTCAATACGCCGTGATAGCATTCCATCCATGGGATCCATGCATACCATCCCATGATTCCCGGAGAGCGCCAAGTTACCGGCCAAGGAGTTTGGCTGGAGAAGTCAAGTTCCCCGTGAAGGGATCCCTGGTCGTCATCGATGTTGAGGGATAGGTGGTTTGCTGTGAAGCGGTTGTTGCCGATGTGGATGTCGAAATCACGACGGGAGGCATGGAATGTTTCGATTGGGAACGTGTGATAGGCAGAAGAGCCGTCGGCTCCATTGAGAACCTGAATGAAGGCATGTTCTTCTTCGCCAAGGATGACGCCGGGAATGATCGCGAAGCGCTCACGTTCATCGGCGCTGATGAGTTTGTAATACCATCCTTCAAAGTAGGGGGGAGTCACGCTATGGCCATGGTAGATGGCAGGATGCATTGTGGTATAGATGTAATCGCTCATGAGGCTCCTCCGGGGCTAGGCAAGGCTTTCTACCTACATTGTATCGGCGGATGGGCGAGCATGGGGTCAGGTCTGGTGAAGAGAAAATCATTTCAAGACAAGAAAAGCGGAGGATCCGCTCCTCCGCTTTTTGAGTTGTAACGTCTTACCGTCCCATTGGGGTTAATCTACGAAGACCCAACGATCGGTTGATCGCTCCCAGGCAACGATGTCTTCCTTCTCGAACCAGAGATCGATTTCCTGCTCAGCGGTCTCCGGGCTGTCAGACGCATGCGTCAGGTTGCGCTGCGTCTCCAGACCGAAATCGTGCCGGACCGAGCCAGGAACGGCGTCTAGCGGGCTTGTAGCGCCCATCGTCTGGCGTACTGCGTTGATGGCAGATGGTCCTTCCCAGATCATCGCCATGACTGGTCCCGAGGTGAAGTATGCGATCAGCCCATCATAGAATGACTTGCCTTTGTGAACAGCGTAGTGTTGCTCTGCCAGTGACAGAGGTACGGGCTGAAATTTTGCTGCAGTCAGCTTGAGCCCACGGTTTTCCAGGCGTGAAATGATGTCTCCGATGAGGCCGCGTTGGACGCCATCAGGCTTTACCAGGACGAATGTTCTTTCCACAGTTTCCTCCACAAAACGCGAACTCGGGAGTCATTCCCCGAGTTCACATCGAAGCACGTTCTCAGTAGGCAGGTTAGGCAACTTCCATCCCGCGCTGGTACGCTTGAACGGCCTTGTCGACTTCGCCAGCTTTCATGAAGGCGTCACCCAGCGTCTGCCAGAGCTCGGGTTGGTTCTCGCGGGATTGTAAGGCATCCTCGAGCATGGAAACAACCGTCTCGAGGTCCTTTCCGCGCTTAATCAGCTTTGCAAACACGTTGATCGCGCCTGCCGTGTCGCCGGTGGATAACATCATTCCAGCTGTAGCGAATGGATCTTCTTTGGGTGCTTCAGGCTTCCTATCCACGTCGCTCGCTGGTGGCGCAGCAGGTTCAGGTTGGCTTATCACCGGCGGAGGTTCCACAGGGATCGGTTCCGGCTCAGGCTCAACGGTCTTTTGAAGAGGGGGTGTTGCAGCTGTTTCCGCTTCAACGGGTGCTGACTCAGGCTCTGGTACCGTGATCGGTGTGACCGATTGTGGCGGTGTCTCCATGACGGGCTCGTCATCCACAACGTTAAGTTCAGGCGTCGGTGGTATCGCAACTGGGGGAGATTCCAGCTGCGGTTCGATAACCTGTGGTTCGTATTCCACGGGTCTTTCAGGCTCGTGCTCGGTGGGAAGGGTTTCCTCAGGCACCGGCTCCGTTGGGGTCGGACTTGCAGGGGGTGGAGCCACCGGGGTAGCCTCCGCTGGAGGGGCAGCTTCAGCGGGAGCGGGGTGCACCTCCTCCGATTCCGGTTCTGCCAGGTCCTCTAACCAGCCAGCTGAGGATTCTTCCACGGCTTGGCCGGCGGGAGGCTGTATTTCAATCGAATCGCTGAGCCCGCGGGTATCGGCTAATTCTTCGAGCCAATCAAGTCCTTCCTCCGGCGTCTCTGGAATGGGAGCGGCTGATGGTGATACGGGTTCCGCTTCGGGAGAGGCGACCACGGGTGGGCTTGTGGGTAAAGGCTCTTCAGAATCGTCCTGCTGATCGGCAAGCGTTTCCAACCATTCCATCACATCGCCATCATCAGCCTCCGATAGGTCGAGCGGTTCCGATACTTCAGAGGGGGGTGGCGTAACCGTTTCTGGAGGTGGCGTGAATGCTTGTTCTTCTTCCCCGGGCTCACCGAGTTGCTGCAGCCATTCCATTTCTTCTTTGGGAACGGGCTGAGGGGGAAGCTCGGACGGCTTGGGTGGTTCTAGCCAATCAAGCCCACCAGCCTCTGGGGCTGTTTCCACGACATGCTCTTCGGGTTGAACTAGCTCGCCAGCCTCGTCAATATTGTCAAGCCAATTGAGGTCCGTCTCCGATTCGGGTTCAGCTACCGAATCGGATCCTCCCAGGCCATCAAGCCAATCGAGACTCTCGGCTTCCCGTGGTTTTTCTGTTTCGGACTCGGGTTCTCCAATACCGCTTAGCCAGTCGGGTTCCTGCGCAGCGAGACTAGCGGCTGATGTTTCCTTCTCTTCCGTCAACCAGTCCGGCTCACCCTTGGTTGGTTGTACTTCCTCGGGTTGAGTTAGTCGAGCGAGCCAGTCTTCTTCATCAGGGATATCCTCTTCTGATTCAGGAGGTTCAGCTTCTGGCGTGGAAGGTTCAATGCGGCTGAGCCACTCTGCGCTTTCATCTACGGATGGAACTTCATCCTCGATGTCCTCGACCTGTTCGGATGGGGGTTCTCCTTCTTCATCCTGGGCGCGCAGTCCTGACAGCCAATCGTCGCTTTCTTCCCCGGCTTCTTCATCGATGGCCTCCGGCTGTCCACCATCTGCAATAGCCTGGAGCCAATCCGGCGCTTCAGCTTCGGCAGTCGTTTCAGGTAGTTCCACCTCGGCCGCGTCTTCTTCGGCGGGAGGGATGATTTGTGGAGCGATATCAGGTTCAGCCGCAGCCTGTGCGACACCATCCAGCCAGGAGGGCTTTTCGTCTACACCCTGTTCTTCAACAGCCGTCTCTTCGGCTTCGGTTCCGCTCATCCACGAAGGCAGCTCGGTTTGATCGTCCGGTTCCGCCGGTTCGGCTGCGGGTGCTTCCTCTGCTGCTTCCTCTGCTGGTCGATCACCGAGCCAGGTCACAATCGTCTCCGTGGCGCCCGGAGAAGAATCTTCCAACCATGTGGGGATGTCTCCGGGCTCGGCTTCTGAGATCTCTTCGGATGGGGGAGGTGGAGCTTGGGATGCGCTCGGCTCAGGAGTAACTTCTGCTGCATCAGCAGCGATATCGTCCAACCATCCTGGTGCCTGGGGATCCCTCTCAGGTGCTTCCCCAGCTGGTGCCGGTTCTTCCGCTGCAGTAGGCTCAGGGGGAGTGGGCTCCTCATCTTCTGGAGCAATATCCTGAAGCCAGGAGGGTATCTCGGCAGGCGCAAGATCGCCAGTGTCGCTTGACGGTGGTGTGGCCACCTTGCCTTTTTCCAGAGCATCTAGTTCCTGATCGGAAAAACTCACAGGTCCTTCAGGAACTTCACCATCCGATTCTGTCCATCCCGCTTCTCTCATCCACTCGGGAATGGCGTTTTCGTCAACAGGGACGTCGCTGGAGAATGGTTGAGAGTCCGGGGAAATACTTGGACCCGCTGTTGGTGGGGCGGCCGACTCAGGGGCGGGTGTTGGGGTGGGCTGGCTTTGCTGTTCAAGTTCCGCCATCCAGGCTGGCGTGTCATCAGAGTCCGTAGGAACAGCGGGAGCGGGCTCGGACTCAACGCCGAGGGTTTCGCTCCATTCGGTCGACCTGAGTTCCGTCGAGGGCATGGGCTGCCCGGGGACCCAGTCAAGCTTTGCGAGGCGGACGCTGGCAGGGTCGACCGCCAATTGGTCAGACATGGCGTGTTCAACAAAGGCCATGTACGGATCAAGGGCGACCAACCTGCGCAGGTAGGTGCGCGCATCGTCGCTCTTCCCCGTGCTTTGCAGCGCTCCGGCGGTCACTCGATTTGCCTCAAAACAGAACGGGAGGGCTTCAAGGACGCGCCCAGCCGCTTCGGCGGCTTCGGCGAGCTGTTCGGTGTTCCAGTACATCTTTGCGAGGAGGACTTCAAGATCAGGACGATTACCATCTTCAGCCAGTGCTGACTGAAGTTCAGCGATGGCTTGGGGATACAATTCTCCCTGCGCGTACATGCGGGCAAGTGCCCCGCGTGTTAAGCGGACTTTATGTGGTTCCAGACCATCCCTGCGACCAATTAGCCTCCGCAATTCCTGCTGGATGGCAGGATTGGCAGGATTGGTTTCAAAGGCGCGCTCCATGTGCCATATCGCCGCATCGATATTGCCTTCATCCTCACGGACAATGGACATGCCAATATGAGAGACAAAATCATCCGGGATGGCTGAAAGAACACGCTGGAATATATCCGCCGCGTCCCCGTAGCGTTTCGCTTCCAGATACGATTTCCCTAGAGAGCGGTACGTATTGAGATGCTTTGGATACGTCTGGAGAATATGCCGGCAATGGGCAATGGCTTCATCCAGCTGATCATGCTCGATCAGATCGTCGATTTCTTTGGCGTAGGCGCGCAACGTTATATCAGGCATATGTCATCCTCGCAATAAGTATGCCCCAGTTGGGTAGAAGATGCAAGGAACAAGCCAGCTTGGGCATCTTTCCTGCAAAAAGTGATCATTTAATCGTTTTCCCGCTCACCGGATGTGCTCCTCAAGGCGCTCACAAGCATAGCTTAATACGCGCTGCCCAGCGATGTGCATCTCCTTGTCCTGTCATGAAGGACGGTTTACACAGGCGTCGCAAACCGGGAATCGGTCTACCATTCTACACGCGCGGCCGTAGGTCTGCCACGAATACCCAAAATCGTAACCCAAGTGTCCAGATATGTCACCTCGAGCCAACCACTTTCGAGGGTAGATGATGTGCGTAATCGTGCGATTTCCAGGTTCATGGTTTTCCGAGATCCTCATGGAGAGGGAAATCCTTCTTCCATCCGAGGAGATGGGATGTCCCTTCCATCGTGAGCCAGTTGGGAAGGGATGTTCAATGGGCAAGTGTAGCTACAATCAACGAATGATAGATGTGATCACTATATGGAATACAGCAGGAATAGCAATCATACCTGCACGTAGCACCGGGGGCGGGACGTTACGGCTGCACGCCATGATAGCGGTTGTGAAGTGGAAGGCAAGTGTGATGAGGCCGAAGGCTTCCCAGTTCCTCGGTCAGTAGCGGTTGCCGGGGCCAGTGTATCGCCAGAGGAGCGCATCAGCCTTCTCAGTGAAACCTGGATGCCTTTATCATGGTGAAGGGCAATGAGGACCAGGGTAAGAAGGCTGAGGGAAAGGGCTCCGAAAACACGGGCAATCGAAAACGCCCCGTTTTTATCAGGTTCGAGAGGGGTGAAGTGGAAAAGGGATAAAACTGTGCTACCCATGAGACTGTCGGGCAAAAACTTCGGCCAGATGCGATTCAGCAGGTGCGCTGCTGCCGTTGTTCGCATGCTTCCATGTGCGAAGATATGGGACCGGGGTGGTATTGATGCTGCTACGAAGACGAGTGAAAACAGGT